>Ga0315903_10001057_pt1 | contig 41600 bp, 45 predicted proteins | sample LakEriMetagenome_7_FD_203524 | JGI IMG/M metagenome (GOLD analysis project Ga0315903, IMG submission 203524) | Freshwater fungal communities from buoy surface, Lake Erie, Ohio, United States - Buoy 2 MA119 | ecosystem: Environmental > Aquatic > Freshwater > Lake | place: USA: Lake Erie, Ohio... | reverse complement strand
GCTACCATCCCAGCGATGACAGATTCATTCTATTTGATGTAGACATAGACACTATTCCTGAAAACACACAAGCGCCTTTGACCGCAATAATTGATCCGGGAAGATCCGGTCCGGGAGCAGGCTTACCCGCTGCCGCCAAAGGGCAGCGTTATCTGCTTACAGAAGATCTTGGCAGTGTTGATAATACTGCTTTAACTGCGCCTTCTGCGTGGTTCAGCAATGTTCCTATCGTGGCCAAGGCCAACGACATTATTGAATTTGACGGCGGAAGTTGGCATATATCTTTTAATGGTCAAATTGAACGTGACATTCAATATGTAACCAATTCTAACACAAATATACAGTATCGTTGGACCGGAAATGAGTGGGTAAAATCATACGAAGGACTGTACGTGGGAGGCCGATGGAGTCTGGTATTGTAAATGCAGTAGGCGTGATGTTTTACTGCTTGGAAACAGATCGCTATCTTTATCTGTTAAGAAACGATCCTAAAAATCCCAACAGCTGGGGTCTACCCGGTGGTAAGGTCAGCGGCAAAGAAACCCTGATCAAAGCCATGCAGCGTGAATGCCACGAAGAACTGGGTGTTTGGCCTCGACACAAAAAGCTAGTGCCAATAGAAATGTTCACCAGTCCTGACAGCAAGTTTCAATATCATACTTTCCTGTCAGTGCTTGATCGCGAGTTTACTCCCAGACTCAACGACGAACACCTTGGCTATGCCTGGGTCAGTGCCGGTACTATACCTAGACCTTTGCATCCTGGGCTTTGGCAAACCATCAACATTGACGTAGTACGTGAAAAAATCAATCTAGTGCTAGACAAAATCACCCAAAACCTTAATTAAGGGAGCCGGATAGCACCCGATTTAGGGCGGTCCACATAAATATTGTTGAACAACTTTATAAAAGGATTGTACCATGGCCCTGATATCACCCGGCGTAGAAGTCACTATTATCGATGAGAGTAACTATATTCCTTCGGCAACCAATAGTGTTCCCTACATTCTGCTTGCCACCGCAGCTAACAAAATTAACGGCACTGGCACTGGCATCGCTCCAGGCACATTGGCTGCTAATGCGAATAACATTTATCTAATCACCAGTCAGCGTGATCTGGTTGCTACATTTGGCAATCCGTTCTTCTATAAGACTTCGGCTGGTACACCAATCAACGGTTACGAACTAAACGAATACGGCCTGCTAGCTGCCTACTCGACCTTGGGCATAAGCAATCGTGCATATATTCAACGTGCAGACATTGACCTGTCAGAATTGACTGCCAGCCTGGTACGCCCAACTGGTGCTCCACCTAACGGCACGTTCTGGCTCAACACCGCAGATACAGCCTGGGGCATTTTCGCCTGGAACTTGACTACCAACTCGTTCTCACTCAAAGCACCTATTGTAATCACAGACAGCAGCAAGATTGAACCAAGTCCTAGCACTGCTCCACGCAGCAGCGTAGGTAGCATTGGTGACTATGCAATCAACACTTTGAATTCTAACAATCCTGTATATTTCAAAGACAGCACCAATACCTGGGTACTAGTTGGTAGCGATGCCTGGAAGTTGAGTATTCCTACTATCACTGGTGCCAACACTGTAACTGGTACTTTGAATGCTGCCGAAGCAATTGTAATCAACGGTATTACTGTACTGGTTCCAGCAGCTCCTAACAATACACTGAATGGTTTGGTAGGTGCAATCAATGCTGCAACTATCCAAGGTGTTGTTGCTGCTAACGTCAGCAACAGACTGGTGCTATATGCAGACAGCACTGCAACTGCCGACGGTTCAACTGCCAATGGTGGTGCAATTGTGCTAGACTTTGGCACACAAGACCTGTTTATTGATCTGGGCGTTCAAGCTCAGACCTACTATGCACCTGCATTCCAGGCAAGTCCACACTACACAGTTCCTCGTTGGAGCAGCTTTGATGCCAATCCAAAGCCAACCGGTTCTGTTTGGAACAAGATTACCAATGTCAACAACGGCGCTAACATGGTGGTATCCAAGTATGATGCAACTCTTGGCGTGTTCGTTGAACAAGGTGCACCAATTTATCAAAATGATCAAAGTGCTAACAAAGCACTTGACCCAGCTGGCGGTGGTATTAACATCCCAGCAGGTACTACCTACACCCAGTATGATGTCAGCGAAAATAATACTTTCACGCTGAAGTTGTTTGAACGTGCCACAGCTGGTCGTACCGTTATTGTTGGTGACGAAACTGCTCCGGCATTTTCAATTGGTACCACATTTACCATCGAAGCTAGCCAGACAAACAATACTGCACTTACTTCACCAGTGACAGTGACACTAACAGGCTCTACAGCGGCAGATTTTTGCTCAGATGTAAGTCTTGCTAATGTTGCTGATGTCAGTGCTGAAGTAACCGCTAGCGGTGCTATTCAGTTTATACATTCTCGCGGTGGTGTAATTGTGCTCAAAGACACATTTGGTACACCAGTATCTAACGCAGGCTTTAATACTTCAGTAGAAGGTGTAAGAGCCGGCAATGACAGCAACTTGATTCTAAGCAACTGGGTAGCATTGACATACACAGCCAGCGCAAGCGAACCAAATCAAGACCCAGCAGATGGACGTCGTTGGTACTACAGCGCAGTAGATCAAGTAGACATCATGATGCATGATGGCACCAACTGGCGCGGCTATCGCAACGTGACTTTGGACGCTCGTGGTTATAACCTAACTGGTTGCGATCCAAACGGTCCAATTTGTGCCGCATCTGCACCAACCGCACAAAGCGATGATACACCATTGGTTTATGGCGACATCTGGGTTGACACCAGTGATCTAGAAAACTATCCAATGATCTATCGTTGGCAGAACGTTGATTCGGTTGATCAGTGGGTGTTAATTGACAACACTGATAACACTGGACAGAACGGTATTCTGTTTGCTGATGCACGTTGGGACAACAGCGGTTCAACTGATATTGTAACCGGCGACATCATACCAATCAGCACATTGACCACATCTGATTACTTGGATCTTGACGCACCAGACCCATCACTATATCCAGATGGCATGCTGCTGTTTAACAGCCGTCGTAGCGGATTCAACGTCAAGAGCTATCAAAGCAATTACTTTAATGCTACTAGCTATCCAGACGATACCTTGCCAGCGGTCAAAGATACCTGGTTGACAGTTAGCGGACTCAAGGACGACGGTAGCCCATTCATGGGTCGTAAGGCAGTTCGTAACCTGGTAGTGCAGGCCATGAAGTCGGCAATTGACACCAATACCGAACTGAGAGAAGAACAGCGTCAATTTAATTTGATTGCTTGCCCGCAGTATCCAGAACTCATGGTTAACATGGTGGCTCTAAACAACGAGCGTAACAACACTGCGTTTATTATTGGTGATACACCGCTACGTCTCGAAGACACCGGCACAGCAATTACATATTGGGCAACTGATGCAGGCGGCCTTGGCGTACCAGATGGCGATGGTCTAAACACAGCTAGCCCATACCTAGGTGTATTCTATCCAAGTTGCCAGACCACCGATCTAAGTGGCAGCACAGTGGTACAACCACCAAGCCATATGTTACTGCGTACAATTGTGCGCAACGATGAAGTGGCATTCCCGTGGTTGGCACCAGCCGGTACACGTCGTGGCACAGTAGACAACGCATCAGCTATTGGTTATATTGATGCAGCCACAGGCGAATTCCAGCAGATTGCCACACGACTTGGCCTGCGTGACACACTGTATGAAAACCGTGTAAATCCGTTGACTTTCATTCCTGGCGTAGGTATTGTTAACTATGGTAACAAGACTACACAGGCTGTGGCCAGCGCACTTGATCGTATCAATGTAGCTCGTCTGATTGCGTTTATCCGCGGTAGACTAACTGAAATTGGTAATCAGTTCTTGTTTGAACCAAACGATCAAGTAACACGTGACGAAATCAAGAACACCATTGAAGGTCTAATGAATGATCTAGTAGCCAAGCGCGGCATATATGACTACTTGGTTGTTTGTGACGAAAGCAACAATACACCAGCACGTATTGATCGTAACGAGCTGTACGTTGATATTGCTATCGAACCTGTCAAGGCAGTTGAGTTTATCTACATCCCAGTTCGCATCAAGAATACGGGTGAGATAGCCGCTGGCAATACGTCGTCAAGCCAGCCGGTTTAATAGTGATAAATAGATGAGAACAGGAGACTAAAAATGGCAGTTGCGTCCTTGACAAGAATGACAGTACCACTGGCTAGCGATCAATCGTCTAGTACCCAGGGTCTGCTCATGCCTAAACTGAAATATCGCTTTAGAGTGATATTTGAAAACTTTGGTGTAAGCACACCACGTACAGAACTGACTAAACAGGTTATGGATTTCACTCGTCCTAATGTGACTTTTGACACACAGACTATTGATATCTATAACAGCAAGATCTACTATGCAGGCAAACACGAGTGGCAGGAAATCACTGTCAACTTCCGTGATGATGCCAGCGGTCAAGTAGCACGTTTGGTAGGTGAGCAGGTCCAGAAACAGATGGACATGATGGAACAGGCCAGTGCAGCCTCAGGTATCGACTACAAGTTTACTACACGTTGTGAAGTGCTTGATGGCGGTAACGGTGCTAATGCACCTACTGCGCTAGAAACCTGGGAGCTGTACGGATGCTTGGTGTCTGGTGTTAACTGGAATGACTTAAACTACGGTGACAGCGGTCCAGTAACTATCGCAATGACTATGCGCTTTGATAACGCTATCCAGACTCCAATTGGCTCTGGCATTGGCGCCACAGTCGGTCGTACGGTAGGCACAGTTATCACAGGCTAACCCATGGCCACTTGGGGGCAGGACTTCCTCAAAGGCTTCTTTGGGAATGATTTTCTCAGAGACTACAGGCACGCCAGCAAGACGTTTACTACAAACGGTTACGAGCTGGCGCCTCGTCATAAGTTTCTTTATCATGTTTACTTTAATGTAAACATTGGTCAAATTCCAAGGTTGAAAGTTTTATTTGGTAGTGACGCTACATCAGGCGTCGCTACCATTGGCCTTTTGGTCAAATCAATTGACCTGCCGCGTTACGATATTTCAACCGAAACCATGAATCAATACAATCGTAAACGCATAGTTCAAACCAAACTGAATTACAAAGGCATTAGAGCTGTATTTCACGACGATGGTGGTGATTTGATTCGTAGTTTGTGGTATGCTTACATGAGCTACTACTACAAAGATCCAACACAGGCCTATGACAGTCAGGCCAATACCAATGGCACCAGCGGTAACAATGCCAACAGACAGGCCGGCTTCAGCTACAATGCCAGAGACGCTTATTCGGATGAACGTGTGGGCAATGTCAATGACTGGGGATTCATAGGCGAAAGCTTTTCGGACACAACCGGCTCTGACACACTGGGCGGCAAGCCCCCATTCTTCAAAGATATTAGAATTTACGGCTTCAATCAAAAGAAATTTGTCGAGTATGTGTTGATCAATCCAATGATCAAAAGTTGGACACATGACACCTATGAATATGCCAGCAATGAACTAATGACCAATCAGGTCGAGTTCGAATACGAAACTGTAAAATACTATTCTGGTGCTATAGGTGGCAGTCGTCCAGCAGACTTTGTCAAGGGCTTTGCTGATCCTAATCGTTACGATCAAGGTCCAAGTCCACTGCAACGTCCTGGAGGCACACGCAGCATACTGGGTCAAGGTGGTCTGGTAGATGCAGGCATAGGTATCTATGAAGATCTCATGGTCAAAGGCGATGTGGTAGGTGCCATTGCCAAGGCCGGTCGCACCTTTGAAACTTTCAAGCGAGGCGGATTAAAACAGGCCGCAATCGAAGAAGGCATTGGGGTAGCCAGAGAAGTATTAAAAGGCGGCGGACCTAGTGTGATTAGACAGGGCGCAAATGCTGTCAACGGCTTTTTCTTTCCTAAGAAAACCACTACCACAGGCGGTGGAGGTCAATAATGAGTACTCCTAGTCTCAACACAGCACAAACACAGTTAGATCAAACAGTAAGAATTTTTGATCGCTTCTACAACTTTGAATTGAATGTACCAGTGAACGAATACGATACATTGTATTCGTATTTTTATAATCTAAGTAGAAACAAAGAAAGCGCACAAAATTTTACCTATGCGGTTTTTCGTATTGCTGATCAACAAGGTATACCTGCCATAGTTTTGCTAGATGATTTTGTAGGTAAATCACAGTTGGAAGTCACTGCCTTGATTGCCTACTACCTAAACGAGATTAGAAGTCCGGCAACCATGATTGGTGTGCAAGCTCAGGTAACTCCTAACTATTACGCAGCTCGCAATGTGCAGATATGAGCAAATTTGCACAGGGGTTATTCACCCCACTTAATCCACAAAAGTACGTAGGTAGAAACAGTCCTCGGTATCGCTCTGGGTGGGAGCATACCTTTATGCGTTTTTGTGACAGCAACGACAACATCATACAATGGGCCAGTGAAAGTATCAGCATACCGTATCGTCACCCGCTTACTGGCAAAATGACCAACTACGTGCCCGACTTCTTGGTGGTATACAAAAACCGCAACAACAGCATACGTGCTGAAGTGATTGAAATCAAGCCCAAGAGTCAAAGCATTATCAACGAACGAGCCAAAGAACGGGACCGGGCTATAGTGGCAGTAAACTATGCCAAATGGGATGCTGCTATGAAATGGTGCCAGCGACAAGGGCTGCAATTTAGAGTTATTACCGAAGACGACATGTTTAGAAACGGCTCAAAAAAACGTCGATAAATACGGTATGACCCGTAAACTTGAAGAACTGTTTGATCTACCTACCAAAAGCGACGACGCATCGGAACCTGTAGTTGAATCCGGCTCTGATCTGCAACTGTTGCCACAAAGTCTCCAAACCCTGGATAAAATTGAATTGGCCTTGCCCGCGGTCAAAGGGCTAGATGCCAGCGATCAAGAAATGGATGAATTAGCCTCTTCGGCTAAGGAAAGTTTTGACAATCTTATGGATCTGGGCATGCAGGTAGATTCCAGATATGCCAGTGAAATTTTTGCAGTAGCAGGCACTATGTTAGGTCATGCTATCACTGCCAAGACCGCAAAAATTAACAAAAAATTAAAGATGATTGATCTGCAATTGCGTAAGCAGCGACTAGATCTTGATTCGGGTACGGATACGACACCCACGGCACAGGGAGTTATACTGGATCGCAATGAATTGTTAGATCGTATTCTGAAACCTCGCACTGACTCAGAATCTTAAACTACGCTAAATACGTCAAGAGGACATCCTATGAAAACCTTTGTAGATTATTTGACAGAAAGCAAGAAAACTTTCGACTATCGTATTAGAATTGCTGGTGAACTCAGCAGCGATCAACTGAAGCATCTTGAAGATGCATTGGCCAAATACGATCCAGTAAGCATGACTAAGCCAAAGAAAACCCCGGTACAAAAATCGCCAATGGGTTTTGATGGCATTCTAAACGAGCCTGTGCATATCATTGATGCCACATTCAACTATCCTGCAACTCCGCAGGAGATCACAGCTATATGGCACAGCATGGGCGGTGACCCAAATAGAATTAGAATAAACACTCAAGCATACATGGACGGCCTGGAGCAACAACTGGCTGATACCGAAGTTTCACCTCTGTTGACCAAAGACCTTCCCAATCCAAATGCCAAACAAAAGGCAGCTTCGAAGGCACATGCCTCAGCAGAGGTGATCCAAAATTCTGCCGACGGTGCCAAGTTTGAGATTGCAGGTGGACGCACTGCACCTGCAACTACCACTAACGAATTACCAATGGGTACCAAAAGCCCGTTTACTAAATTGACACGCCCACCTAAACCAGCAACGGGCAGACAACCCCAAGGATAATCAAGATGGAAAATATTTACGACATTCTGGAACGCTTGAATCGAGTCGGCCAGCCACTAAACGAAGGCGACGAGCGTCGTTGGGTCAAAGATCCACAAGATCCTGCAAGCAAGGTTCCTGCCTACATTAGAAAAGCCAAAGATGCTGGTAGTCAAGCAGCAGAAAAAAGAACCGACGACATGAACAAGGCCGCAGACGCTAAGGTATTTCGTAGTGGCAGAGCCGACGAAGCCGACTTTGATGAAGGTAATCTATTTACAGGCAATCTAGCCAAGGCACGTGCCGCTGGTAAAAAGCAGGCCGACCTAGACGGCGACGGCGACATGGAAAAAGTACAAGAAGGTGGTAAGCCAGACTTCATTGATCTTGACAAAGATGGCAACAAAACCGAACCAATGAAAAAAGCAGCCAAGGACAAGGCAAAGCTCGACGAGCTAGATATCAACCTGATCAAGGCCGCACAGAAACACGCTGAAAAGAATCCCAGCTCCAAAGATCCAGAAAGCGAACGTAACATTCACAAGAAGTACGGCTATCGCAGTGACCGTGACGACAGCGGCAATGATGATGACTACGATGAGTGGGGCAACGAAAAGAAGAAACGTGCGCAGCCTGCCGCAGGTGAAAAGCGTGGTCGTGGACGACCAAAAGGCACCAAACGTGCCATTGGCGCACGTGGCCCAACAGGCAAGAGCAAGCTACTGACCAAAGAAGGCAGCGGCGAACTACAAGATATTCTAGCAAGACATCGTGGTGATGTACGTGCTTTTCTTAACGGTGAAGATCTAAGCTACGATTTATACGATGCACTGTATGATTACTATTTGAGCAGCGGTGAGATGCCATACGGTGTTGCCAAGGCTCGCGAAGGTGATCCGTATGAATGGATTGCCAATCAGTTAGAAAATGATATTAATCATCAAATGACAGAAGGTTCAGATGACATTGAAGATCAAGGCGAGTATGATCAAGAAGGCGATATGGCCAAGGATCAACTGCATACTTTGACACAGGCCGCAGATGAACTGGCCAGTATCTTAGATGATGATCAGGATTTGCCAGAGTGGGTACAGAGCAAGATTACCAAGGCACTAGATTATATCAATGCCAGCAATGACTACATGGATCAAGAGCGCCACGACAGTGATATGATGCAGGTCAATGAACTTAGCCCAGATACACTAAGCAGTTATGCAGACAAAGCTAAAGGTCAGCGCGGTTGGGCATTTGGTAGAGCCAAAGCAGGAAAAGAAGGTCATGGATCTGCGGATCCACAAGGAAAGTTTGACAGACTATGGAATAAACGTGCCGATGGTTATAATCAAGCAGTAGCTAAAGGCGCAAGAGATTTAGACAAGTCAGGTCAAAAATCAAGCTGGGATTGGAGTAAAGACGATACTCCAGCAGCACTTAAAAGAGACAAAGGTATGTCGGAAGATGCAGTAGAAGAAAGCGGCCTACAAGCCTATCTAGGCAAGAAGAAGTATGGCAAAGATGGAATGGCAGCATTACAAAAAGCCGGTCGTGAAGGTGCAAGCAAAGAAAAAATGGCCCAGATACGTGCCAAGCATGACAAGACGGATGAAGGTATAATGGATACCGTTAAAGGTTATGCTAGAAAAGCTGGTAGAGCCATTGCAGGTGAGTGGAATCCTACCGTTCACGCTAGAAATCATTTTGAAGATTGGATAGACAGCAACCCAGGTCTAGCATCACACAAAGAGGGACTAATGTCCTTGTATGACCGAGCAGCAGAATATCGTCTTGGTATCGACAATGCAGATAGAGGCGAGACGGTTTTGAAAGTATATAAACAGATACAAAAAGGACAGACCGACAATCTACCTGTTTGGGCCACCGCCCCTGCCACTGACAGCAGACCTGAGGGCAGCTACCAGCGCAAGTTGGCCGGTGTGATTCCTGTGGATGAAACCAACAAGGAAATGGACGAGCGTAAACTAACCAAACCTGAAATGGGCAAGCGTGAAAAGTATGTCAAGTCAATGAAGAAAAGCAAAGGTGACTTTGAAAAACGCTACGGCGAGCGAGGCGAAGAAGTAATGTATGCTACCGCTACCAAGATGGCCAAGAAAAAAGACAAGAAAGCCGAAGAAGTAGAAGAAACCACTACGTCAGGTTCAGTAGCTACTTCTACTGAAGCACCTAAAGGCGGTAAAAAAGGCGGCATCCAGTTTGGCAAAGGTGTCTACGAAACCTACAATTCACGCATTGAGTCTGCTATCAGTGAAAGCATGGACATTAACATCAGCACCAGCAGCGAAGGTCGTAAGAGTATTACTGTTACTGCTACCGATGATGATGCTAGTGCATTGGCTCAGCTGTTAAAACTCAGCGGCATTGGCCAAGACAGCAGCGACAGCGATGTATGCCCAGGTTGTGGTAGCAGCAGTTGCGGATGTGAACAAATGGACGAAGATTATGCTAACAGTCCTGAAGAAGAAATGCGCAGCACAAACTATATGACACAAACTATTGCTGGTGGTCTAAACGGTCCCAAGCTACAGGTCAACCCTAACAACATGGGCGATAACCCATTGGCCATGGACAAGTTGGCACACAAGCAGGCAGCACAGGTCAATCTTGGTCCTATTGGTGACGTAGCCGAATCTAAAAAGATCGAAGGCAATCTGTGGAATTTATATAAACAAGTCAAACAGCAATGAAAACACTAAAAGAATACATCACTGAAGCAGAAGCGGAATTTTCATCACCGCAGGTGGGTGATGTATTCGCTGTTAATCTCAGAGAAGAATGCCTAGTAGAAACCGTGGTCACTGAGCACGTGGAGGATGGCTTTGTGATCGCCGCAGATGACCGACTATTTTCATTGTTCGAAAACTATGGCATCAGTTTTGAAGGCGATGACGAAGAAATGCTAGGCATCGACGAAGCAGAATATCGCGGTCGTAAAGTGTCATTGGGCAAACCAATGCAAGGTGATGTCAAAAAGTTCAAAGTTTACGTCAAAAATCCACAGGGCAATGTGGTCAAGGTCAACTTTGGCGATCCCAACATGCGCATCAAAAAATCCAATCCCAAGCGCAGAAAGTCTTTTAGAGCACGACACAATTGCTCTAACCCAGGACCAAGACACAAAGCACGATATTGGTCCTGCAGAAAATGGTAAAATAATATGTCAACACAAGCCAACGTTTACACATCTGTTTCAGCTCTAGTATGGAATACCGACAAGGTAAGAATAGCCACTGGCAATACAGCGGTTACAGTGACCGTAAACGTAGCTCCTTCATTTTCTAATGCAATTTTCCAAGGCGCACAAGTTCCGGCAAGCACCATATATGACATGTATGTAGGTGTAGGCAACAAACTGACCATTGCTGGTACAAATTTTACTGCACAAGAAGTAGGTACAGCTAGCTCAGGCACTGCCGGCGTGCAATAAGGAGCCAACATGGCGATCACAATAGGTCCAGGTTGGTCGTTAGGCAGAGGCACTGTTGTGGGTAATGGTACACCGCCAGGCGGTATTATCAATGCATTACGACAGTGTGCCATAAGTCTAAACAGTCTTTCTGGTATCACTGCTTCTTCTCTTGGCACAGCTCAAACCCTTATCACCAACAGCAACATACATTTCAACGTGTTTGCGGTCGTGGGCAAAAATGCCTGTTCAGAAGCGTTGACCGGCACGGCCAGTGCCAGCGGATATCACACATTTTCTGGACTTGGATTTTATTATAACAGCTCGGCAGGCAACATTCTCAGCAGTGGCCTCAGCATCTATGCCATGGAAGGCGGTGTAGATTTTGGTCTACCAGAAATTGACGGTAAAAAATGGATGGCCATGGCCATGTTCAATGGCGGCGGCTCCTTTCAAGGTCTTATGGTCTGGGTCTTTACCAACGATCAAATCAGCGATACAAATGTGGTTACCACTAACGGCCATGTTGTAACAACAGCAGCTAGCATTTTCTATCCAGACAATGCTGCCAATCTCTACAATAGAATATACGGTATCCATATTGACGGAGCTGGTACAATCACTAGCGATGTGACCGGCAACATGGGTTGGAACTACAGCAATGGTCAACAGTCAGTCGGCGTTGGTTATAATGCTACCAATAAGTTCAGCTTAGACGACGGAGTTTGGGCTTTTGTCATGGGCGGCAAAACCGATGGTAATGCACCTGGGCCTGATTTCAAAACTGCCAATGGATTTGGTATTGGTAACTACGACGGATCGGACCCGCTTACGGTAGCGGCTTACTGGAATGGATCAGCCTTGGTTAATACAAATTATGTGGGATTTGTATTCACAGGCGACAGATAGAGCTAAACGGTTAAATACACAATGCGGGCAAAAGAATTTATTAAAGAAGCCAAACAGGGCAAAATTGGCAAACGTAGACAGAGTGCTACTGTGGGCCTTAACCTTATGTCTGATGCGGAAAAATGGAACAGTGACTACACGTTGAATCGTGTAATGATGGCAGTGGCCTGTACCGACGGTACATTTGTACCTGACATGCCAGCTACCAGTTGGGTAGGCAAGCATAAAACTGCTAGCCCTTACACTAGACAAGAACAAGAAATGTTAAAGAAAGCATATCAGGCTGCAGGAGCAGATTGGCATGATCTAAACAAAGGCGATCTTGACAGTGAAGAATTGCCTAGCACCAACACTGCTAGTCCAGTCAAAGCGTTCAAAGGATACCCAAGATAATGGCCATTCCAAGCCCAACTGAAGTGGCACCCTGGTACCTGCGTAATATCACGCAGGCCCTGGAGCTTGATCAAGCCACAGGCCAGGTGTTTGTGCGTACCAATGCTGCCATTATTGGAAATGTCAGTGTAGGCAATGTTGCCATTGGTAGTCTTGGCAACGTAGATATCACAGGCAACACACTTCCGGTCACAGTAAGTTCAGGTAATGTAACTGTGTACCAAGGCACCAGTCCATGGGTCATTACTGGCAATACCAACGTAGCTATCACATCTGGCAATGTGGGAATCACAGGCAACCTAGCTGGTATTACCGGCAACGTCACAATAGTTGATGGTGGTGGATCAATCACTGTTGATGGCACAGTCAATGCCAATGTCACCGGTGGTAATGTTGCCATAAGTTCATTTGGTGATGGACTCAAAGATGCGTTTGGCCGCCTGCGTGTTTCAAATCCTGTTACTATATTTGATACTCAGGCTAGATATTATGATCATGAACAGTTCAGTTCATCTATTACTGGTGCCACTGCCAATGTGGTATACAGTGCCAACTCCAGTACATTTTTGTGTTCAGTGGGCACAGCATCTGGCGATCAAGTGCTTAGAGAAACTGTTAGAACTTTTACCTATCAACCTGGCAAGAGTCTGCTGATCTATCAGTCATTCTGTATGAATGAAGCCAAAGTCAATCTGCGCCAGCGTGTGGGTTATTTTGGTGCTCAGAATGGCATATACTTTGAAGTCAACGGCACTGATCTTTACATGGTGATTCGTAGCTACAGTTCAGGTGCCATCGTGGAAGATAGAGTACTACAGGCCAACTGGAACATAGATACACTGTCTGGATTGGGTGGCGCCAGTAATCCCAGTGGCATTGAACTTGATGTGGCCTTGGACCAGATCTGGTTCTGTGACATTGAATGGTTAGGTGTGGGCACGGTGCGGGTAGGATTTATCATCGATGGCAACTACGTTGAATGTCATCATTTCCATCATGCCAACGTGCCCAGTACAGCATTCGTCAACAACACTACAACCTATACCACCACAGCTACACTGCCTTTGCGTCTAGAAATCACCAACACTGGCACCACAGCATCGCCTAGTAGCCTGCGGCAAATCTGCTCCAGTGTGATTTCAGAAGGTGGTTATCAGTTGTTGGGCAATCCGCGAGCTGCTGCACACTTGATAGGAACTCCTAGACGATTGCCCAATGATGTGAGTTTTGTACCTGTGATAGCTATTAGACTCAAACCCACTATGTTGGACGCGGTAGTTGTGCCCATTAACTACAGTATTGTACCTTTGGCTCAGAGTTTTTTTCAGTTTAGAGTTTACAAGTATGCTGTCACCAGTGGTGGCACTTGGGTTGATTCAGCCGCTGACAGTGCAGTACAATACAATCTAGCTCCCACAGCCTTGGTGTCAGGCGACATTGTGGAACAGAGTTTTATTAACAGCACCAATCAAAGTGCCAGTGCTCCAACACAAGAAGGTTTCTCATTTGTCTATCAGTTGGAACGTGAACCATTCACTGGTGTACCCTATGAGTATGTGATCACCATGGCCACTACTGGACAGAATCAAGACATTTACGCCAGCATTGAATGGCAGGAGATGACTTAAAATGAAAAAAGTTTTACTAACACTTTTATTGCTGCCACTAACAGCCTTAGCTCAAAAACAGCCACAGGGTGTCACATACGATGCACAGGTGATTAGAGTTAACGACGGTGATACTGTGGTTATCTCAGCACCATTTTTACCAGCACCATTAAAGCCTGAACTTGCTGTTAGAGTCTATGGAGTAGACACACCAGAAAAAGGATTCAGAGCTCAATGTCCTAGCGAAGACCAACGTGGACAAGCTGCAACAGCATTTACTAAAAATGCGGTTGCTAAAAGCCTTAAGCGTCAGGTTATATTATATGGTTGGGATAAGTTTGGTGGTCGTGTGCTAGGTGATATGATCTTAGACGGTGTTAGTCTACGTGCTATGCTGATACAGAACGGCTACGCACGTGAATACTACGGTGAGGCAAAACAAAGCTGGTGCCAGTAGTTGTACGTTAAGGAGATGCTGTGCTGCGCCTAGGTAAATCTTACAGCAGCAAGTATAAAGAAATCAAGCTATCAAACAGCACAGCCGCTTCCGTCACTCCGCAAAAAGCAGTAAATCAGCAGGCCAATACTGCGCCCTCAAATAACAAAACCTCTAGTAAGCCAGATTAAGTAGGAACACCTGGTACCGATAAATACTGGACCATGGCCGATTATTCAGACTTCAGTGATGTTGACGGTGTAAAACGTGTCAACAACAAATACACAGACCTTACTGCACAACAGTACAGTGGACAGGCTCGCCCCGGCGAACTAGTCGTTGATCTCAATACCTATATAGTATACGTAGCCAACGCTAATGGCATACTCAATCCTATTGAAATCAGCGGTAACCTAACCTATGATAATGCTAATGTAGCTGCTTTCTTAGGCGCAGGGGTCAACGCTAACATCATTCCCAGTGCCAATGTTACCTACAGCCTAGGTAATAGTGCTCGGCAGTGGAAGGATTTATGGGTTAGCAACAACACAATCTACATAAACTCAGTGCCACTGAGCATAGGTGCTGGCAATGTGCTAACGGTCAATGGCGATGCACTGCTAGCAGCTAATTCAACTTCAAGCATTACTACCACTGGTAACATTACTGGCAATGTGCTGATTATTAATCGTGTGCGCAGCGATGACAGTAGTTTTGTCAGCGTCGAAGATGGTTTACTTGTAGAAAATGATGTAGGCGTGGCTGGTAACGTGACAGCAGATTATTTCTTAGGCAATGGTAGTTTATTAACTGGCATTGCTCCAAGTACCGGTGACTTCTCCTTCTCAGGCACTACAATGAGTGCCGAAGAGATGTTGATTGAAAGCACCGATGCTGACATAGTAATACGATCCGACAGCGACATCTTCGCTGAAATCACCAACAAGACTTTTGTGGTACAATCCAATTCAGGCAATTGGATTTTTGATGGAACCACCGGCAACCTGTCGGCACCTGGAAACATCTTGATTACTGGCAATGTCACAGCTAACAGCGTGAGTGCCCTTGTAGGAAACATCACCAATCTTGACAGCCTGAATTTCACTGTAGAAAACATTTCTGCCTTGGTGGGCAACAATGGAGTGAACATTGGAGCTGGTGGCTTCAACAATCTTGTCGTGTTGCCCACTGAAGTGATAGTGCAAAATGTTCCGCTAAACACAGCAGGTAATATTTCTGCCAACTACTTTATCGGTGATGGTAGCCAGCTCACTAATATTTCAACTGCACCAGGCAACTTGATCGAAAATGGTGATAGTAACGTTCGCATAGACACCCCCAATGGCAATGTCTTGGTCAGCGCCAACACCAGCAGCTGGACGTTTGGTCATACTGGCAATCTTACTATCCCTGGTAACATTGTTACCAGTCTTGGCGCACCCACTGGCAACATCGTTACTAATGTAAGACACTGGGAATCAGCGGGTGCAAATCTTTACATTTGGTTTGATGCTGCTAGCAAACCTGACGTGGTAGCCATTGGTAACTACGGAAACATTGTAGGTTGGACTGTATCTGTAGTAGACGGCAACCAGGCGCTAGTCACTGCAACTAACCCGGCAGGCTACTTTAGCATCAGCACCGACCAGGCCCTGACAGGATCGGGTAATCTTACATTTACTAGTCCGGATTATGCTCCAGGTGTGTATAATCCAGCTGTAATTGAAGTGGGCGGCAATAGCTGGATCTTTGCTAACGACGGCAATCTAAACTTGCCTAGCCAAGGTAACATAGTTGGTGTTACTCCCAATAACGCTGGTCGCATACAATGGATAGGCAATTCATCCGGCGACGGTTTTGGGTATACAACACTAGGGTTGATCCCTGATGACACTTTAACAGGCAATGATCAATATCTTATTATTGATCCTACAGCACCTGGGCACATACACATCCGCGCGGGCGGCGCCCAGGATAACAGTAATGCCGATCTGTTCTTGGGCGGCGAATACACACACTTCAAAGTCACAGCCGGAGCCAACAATCAAGCACGTATCATGGCCAACAGTTGGCCCTGGACATTTGGTGCCGACGGTACATTTACCTTGCCGGCCAATGCCGAGTTGAATGGCAGTCAGATCAACAGCGTGGCCAATTCATCAGGCGATGGTGCAGGATATACTACGTTGCAGTTGGTTCCAGATGTTACAGTAGGTACAGGCACCGATCAGTATCTCATTATTGACCCTACCGCACCTGGACATATACATGTACGTGCAGGTGGTACACAAGACGCCAGCAGTGCTGATCTGTTCCTGGGCGGAGAAAACAGTTATTTTAGAGTCAATGCTGGAGCCAATGCCGAAGTTCAAGTAACATCAAACAGCAACACCTGGGTGTTTAACGTTGATGGTAATCTACAGGTTCCAGGCAACATCAATGGCGACAACAGCGCACCCCTGCGGATAGACGGAGCATCTTCGGGCGAAGGATTCATTAGCTTACCCAGCGCCAGTTTTGGCGGCGAGCAGGTAGCCATAGTCAACAAGTTCATGTTTGGCAACGGCATTAGACTAGAAACTAATGGTGGCAATTTATTCTTTAGTGATTCAGCAGATTTATCAATCACCGGTAACATTGTTGGTAACACAGCCGGTTACACCATTGGCTATAGAGACTTACCTCAAGTTACATTTACGGGCGACGCTACTTTATCTGCTACCGATGCTGGCAAACACTACTATTCAACCTTGGCTACTGCTAACGTGCTTACTATAGCTAACAATAGTTCAGTATCATGGGCAGTTGGCACAGCTATAACCGTTGTCAATCGCGGCACTGGTAATATCACTATAGCACAAGCACCGGATGTAAATCTGTATCTAGCAGGCAATTCTACCGCAGGTAACCGCATTTTAACCACTTACGGTATGGCCACACTTCTAAACGTCGCTGGCAATGTATGGATGATTAACGGTACAGGAGTGGTTTGATGTCTGGTTGTCAGATGATGCTGACTAACAACGTACAGCAGGCGTCTGCGCCGCTTGGTATAGTAACGTCGGATCTACAACTTTATCTTAATGCTGCCGATCCTGCTAGTTATCCAGGATCAGGTACAACCTGGACTGATCTCAGTCCTAATGCCTACGCAACTACTCTGGTAGGCTCTCCTACCTACAGCACAACCTATTTTAATTTCCCCAACACTTCGGCACGTTATGTAGACACCAATCAAAGCCTGGCGTCTGACAATTTTTCAGTGGGCGGTTGGTTCCGAACCAGCGCCGGCGGATTGAAAATGACTGTGTGCAAGGAACAAGTAGGTGGTTGGCCTTGGAACTATCGAATCTACTACAACGGCGGGCAAATTGTAGGCGATATTGCACAGTCTGGAGCAGCCAACCAGGCGATTGCCAGTCCGCTAACCAACTACAACAACGGGTCGTGGTACCTAGTTATGTTTACTAGAAATACATCAACACTGAAACTTTATGTTAACAATACAGAAGTTAACAGTGTCGCTAATACTTTGGTAGGATCAATAACCAACTCTCAAGAGTTATGGATTGGACGCAGTGCCTATGTCGGTGCTTATCAGTGGGTTGGTGATATCGGGCAAGTTTTCATCTACAACGAGGTGCTGACACTGGAGCAAATTCAGCAGAACTATAACGCCACTCGGGCAACATACGGACTATGACTCTAGAAGAACTTAAAAAACTCAGTGGTGTTATTGGCAAGGGTGTGTGTGCAAATACTCCCAAGCACAAGGAATACACTGGCATGAATATGAGCGTCACTGGTACAGAAAAAGCTCAATTAATGAAGAAACACAAAATAGAACCAGGAACTCCTGAGTGGTTCAAACTATGGTTTAGCCTTCCGTATCTAACCGGCGAAAAGCCTGTTAAATAACTGCATGGCTAAATCTAACACAGACATAGTATTAATCAAACCGCCGCACTCTAAGTTCAGTTTTTCCGAAGAGCAACTAAAAGAATTTGCTGCCTGTGCCGATCCAGTGACTGGACCGTTCTACTTTATGCAGAACTTCTTTTACATACAGCATCCCACACGCGGTGAAATACAGTACCAACCCTATGAATATCAAGAACGACTGATTGAAACCTATCACAACTATAGATTTTCAATTAGTATGATGCCTAGACAGACTGGTAAGTCTACATCAGCGGCAGGATATCTACTATGGTACGCTATGTTTGTACCCGACAGCACAGTATTAGTAGCTGCACACAAATATCTAGGCGCACAGGAAATCATGCAGCGTATTAGATTTGCCTATGAACACTGCCCAGATCATATTAGAGCAGGCGCAGTCAGCTACAACAAAGGCAGTTTAGAATTTGACAATGGAAGCCGCATAGTCAGTCAGACTACTACAGAAAACACCGGTCGTGGTATGAGTATTTCATTACTGTACTGCGATGAATTTGCATTTGTACGCCCTACTATTGCCAAAGAGTTTTGGACTTCTATATCCCCAACACTAAGCACTGGCGGTAAAGCAATTATTACATCTACACCTAATTCCGATGAAGATCAGTTTGCCCTAATCTGGAAAGGTGCTAACAAGATGGAGGATGAGTTTGGCAACGCCACTGAAACTGGTATCAATGGATTTAGAGCTTACCGTGCATACTGGCGTGAGCATCCTGATCGTGATGATCGATGGGCCGATGAACAACGAGCACAGTTAGGTCAAGAACGCTTCCGTAGAGAAATGGACTGCGAGTTTATCATCTATGATGAAACACTGATTAGCGCCACTGTGCTGATTGATCTTGAAGGCATGGATCCTGACTTTAGGACTGGGCAGGTACGCTGGTGGAAACAACCAGAACCAAACTGCATCTATGCCATAGCTCTTGATCCCAGTCTAGGCACCGGCGGAGATCCTGCGGCTATTCAAGTGATTGAAGCAAACAGTATGCAACAGGTAGCCGAATGGCGTCATAACAAAACAACTATACCAGAGCAGGTGCGTATTCTCAATGACATCTGCGCTTACATCAATCGCACTGTGAAAGACACAAAAAATATTTACTACAGTGTAGAAAACAACACTATTGGTGAAGCTGCGCTGATCAGTATAGCTGACTTTGGTGAGCACAACATACCGGGATACTTCTTGAGTGAGCCTGGCATAGCTACCAAACGTCTTCGAAAAGGATTCAATACCACGCACACAGCTAAACTGACTGCGTGTGCCAAATTAAAGAACCTGGTAGAAACCAAAAGACTGCGCATTCGTAGCTCGCCCTTGATTTCAGAGCTAAAAACATTTGTAGCACATGGCACCAGCTATGCTGCTAAAGTGGGTGAAACTGATGATTTGGTTATGAGCATGTTGCTGGCCATGCGTATGCTGGCAGTTTTACAAAATTATCATACCGATCTGCACAGTAAAATGCGCGATCACAGCGAAACCATGATAGAACCCATGCCTTTTATAGTATTTTGAGTTAAATACGTAACTATGCCAACAGTAAACAATATAAACAACCAAGTTCATGACACACTGGTCAGCAGAGATTTTGATCTCAAACTGCTGGACAAAACCGGTAAAGAAGTATTGGATCCACAAGATGCTGTCATGTACAGCTTTGATCTTACTTTTGATGACCGTAATTACGGAACAGTGGTTATAGTGGTAACACAAGACAACGAACTTGAAATCTATTTTGGCGACAACATTGGCACTAGCATGGATGAAGCAGATCGCGATCGCTGGTACGAATTCTTACAAGAACTGCGCATGATGGCCAAACGCAATCGCATGCGTTTCAATGTGCAAAATCTTAATCGGCTCAAGTATACCATGCAAGGCATGGCTGCTATGAAAGAAGGCCTGTTTGAAAGCTATTATGGCACACGCAAGGTCAGTTACAGCGACCAACCCAAGCGTGTCAAACTAGTGATAAAACACGATAAAACCTTAGACGAGCAGGACAAGCGTTATCGTCACATTGAAAGTATCTTTGTGGAAACGGCCGATGGTGAGCGTTTCAAAGTACCCAGCCGCAATCTCACACACGGCAAAATGTTGGCCAGACACGTGGCCGAAGGTGGTACACCATACGATCCATTTGGACAGCATATCACAGATGTGGTCAAAGAAATTGCCACACTAGGCAGATTCTTGCAGGCAACCAGGGGCAAACAATACGACGAATCAGCTATGGATCTGGTAGACAAGGCGCATCACCACTATAATGATCTCAAGCGCAAGGCCAAACGTGTGATGAGTCGTCGTGGCTATTTTGTTGAACGTGATCAATTTGATCCTGCCAGCATTCAAGCACACGAAAGCACTGTTGAAGAAATCAAAAATCTGTTTGTCGAACGCAGAATCGATGACAGAATTACCGAAGCACTGCCAATGATCCGTCGTCTAATGGATCAACAACTAGGCGGCATGAAAGAAGTAGCCGAGTTTGAAGATTGGACCAATCAGGTAGTTGAAGGCACCTGGAACTTGCCAGACACTCCTGAAGCTGAACGCAAACTTCAGGATATGATGTCATCAGAATTGCCTGCAGGTGCAGATGCTACCAATGCCATTGAGCAATTGTACGATCTAATTGGTGACGACGAACTGTTCGATCGCATACATGCTGTTGCCGACCAAGATCCAAACGCGAACATATGGGCAGATGCCAAGGTAATGCAACGCCTACAACAACTAGGCATTGAGGTGCCTGCCGCACAGCAGCCGCAACCACCAGTACCAGCACAATAATTGATAGCAGCAGAGCGTGTAGTCTTTATAACCTATCCTGGTCATCTTCTGACCACAGCAGCCAGTATCAATCATTTTCGTACCTTCCACAATTACACACAGGATATTGCTGTTGTGATTGATGATATCAATCCTGCTAGCACCAATCAGTACTGGAAATTAGCAGTTGACATGTATGAGTCGCGCGGATGTGAAATTTATACTGCCAGCAGTTTTCCCATAGACCAAATCACCACAGGTTGGATTAGGCAGCAGATTGTCAAACTCAGTTTGGATCTGGTGTTCGATGATCAGTCTTGGTTGTGTGTTGATGGGGATTCGATGATCTATGCTGATCTGTCTAGCTGGCATGTCCCGGTTAGATCGGTCTACATAGATGATCTAGGAGTGGATCGGGCATTCGGGCGTTATGTCAACGACTGCGGTCTAAGATACTTTGACACCGTAGATTGGTCCGAACCGCTACGCACCAACGCTGTGCCGTTTAGATTCATGTCCAGATACACTCTACAACAACTGCGTAATTGGGTAACCAACTACACTAAACAAGACTTTTTCGACTTGCACAGAACCTGGTTCGCAGCAGATCGTAACACAATCAATCAAACGGGCAGACTGATGACTGAATTTGAGCTGATTGAAAATTTTAATCGTTGCGTTCTAGATCACACTCATGCTATAGTACACTATGACCTTATCAAGTTTGGTGGATTGTGGCGTCCAACTCGTCCCTCGGTGGCTACCTATTGGGGTTCTGACCGTGACATTGCCGACAGACACTTCGTACAACATGGGGTCAGCCAAAACGAGCTCAATCGAGCAAAACTTCTTCAATCTAGTTGACCATGCTAAATAGTACATCATACAATATTAGTAGGATGTATGATTAGGCATCCATCATCGCAAGATGATATTAGGCACATATTATGGCACATGAAAGGACAATATTATGGCATCTTTAGCAGAAATCCGCGCACGACTCCAAGCCGCAGAGTCGAACAAAGGCGGTCAATCCACAGGCGGCGACAATGCAATTTACCCACACTGGAACATGGATGAAGGCGCAAGCGCATTAGTGCGTTTCCTTCCCGATGGCAACTCCAAGAACACTTTCTTCTGGGTCGAACGTGCAATGATCAAATTACCATTCGCCGGCGTCAAGGGCGAAATGGACAGTAAGATTACCACTGTACAGATTCCCTGTGTAGAAATGTGGGGCGAGCAGTGTCCTATTCTTAACGAAGTACGCGGCTGGTTCAAAGACAAGAGCCTTGAAGAAATGGGTCGCAAGTATTGGAAGAAACGCAGTTACATCTTCCAGGGCTTTATCAAAGAGAATCCACTCAGTGACGATAAAACGCCTGAGAATCCTATTCGTAGATTCATCATAGGTCCTCAGATCTTTACAATTATCAAGAGCGCCTTGATGGATCCTGAAATGGAAGAATTGCCAACCGACTACGAGCGTGGCCTAGACTTCCGTATCAGTAAGACTACCAAGGGTGGCTATGCTGACTACAGTACAAGCAAGTGGAGTCGTAAAGAAAGCTCATTGAGCGAAGCTGAACTACAGGCCATCAGCACTTATGGTTTGTTTGATCTCAGCGAAAGTCTGCCCAAGCGTCCAGGCGAAGCTGAAATGAAGGTCATGAAAGAAATGTTCGAAGCATCAGTGAACGGCGAAGCCTACGATGCTGAACGTTGGGGTTCATACTTCAAACCAGCTGGTATGGCTGCGCCTGCTGGTGGTGATTCTTCCAGCAAGTCCTCTGCTCCTGCAAAAGTGACAGCACCAGCACCTGTGCATGTTGAAGAAGATGATGAACCAGACGTGGCACCTGTTGTAGCAGCACAGCCAGTCAAAGCAGCGCCTAGCAGTCAGAAAGCCGAAGACATTCTGGCAATGATTCGTGCTCGTCAAAACAAAGGCTAAATCCTGATAGTTAGACCCGGTTAACGCCGGGTCTCTATGGATTCTTATTTCTATCAAGGACCGTTATGGCTAAACCATTCGATGTTTCAAAATTCCGTAAGGAAATCACTAAGTCAATTGATGGACTTAGTATTGGATTTAATGATCCAACTGATTGGATCAGTACTGGCAACTACGCATTAAACTATCTGATCAGCGGCGACTTTCATCGTGGAGTGCCGCTTGGTAAAGTTACTGTGTTTGCCGGCGAGTCTGGTGCAGGTAAAAGTTATATCTGTTCTGGCAATATTGTGCGTAACGCACAACAGCAAGGTATTTTTGTAGTGTTGATCGACAGTGAAAATGCACTCGATGAAGATTGGCTCAAAGCACTGGGTGTTGACACTAGTGAAAGCAAACTACTGAAATTGAGCATGGCCATGATCGATGATGTTGCCAAGACAATTTCAACTTTCATGAGTGACTATAAAGGATTGGCAGACGGCGAGCGTCCCAAGGTCTTGTTTGTTATTGACAGCTTGGGCATGTTGCTTACCCCTACAGACATCAACCAGTTCGAAGGCGGTGACTTAAAAGGCGATCTAGGACGCAAACCCAAGGCACTGACAGCACTGGTACGTAACTGCGTCAACATGTTTGGCAGTTACAATGTTGGCCTGGTGTGTACCAATCATACCTACGCCAGCCAAGACATGTTCGATCCCGATGACAAGATTTCAGGTGGACAAGGCTTCATCTATGCAAGCAGTATCGTTGTTGCAATGAAAAAACTCAAGCTCAAAGAAGATGAAGATGGCAACAAGATTTCAGACGTAATGGGTATTAGAGCTGCCTGTAAGGTGATGAAAACACGCTATGCCAAGCCCTTCGAAGGTGTTCAGGTAAAAATTCCCTATGAAACAGGCATGAATCCCTACAGCGGCCTAGTTGACTTGGCTGAGAAAAAAGGACTGCTCAAGAAGGATGGTAATCGTTTGATGTTTGTGACATCAGATGGCGAAGTTATCAAACAGTTCCGTAAGGCCTGGGAAAGCAACGAAGATGGATGTTTGGATAAACTGATGGCAGATTTCAAAAATCAACAAGACGAGGTAAGTACGGCTGAATCAATACAGGAGGAAGCATAATGCATTCGGCAGTTGTAAGTGAAATTTGGAGTGAGATTCGTAGGTTTGTTCCCGGTCATGATCGCAGCGAAGCAGCTGACATCATTGTGAGCATACTAGTTGACAATGACGTTGATCCAGACGAAATCAAACAGGCATTCAAAGGCGATGCAGATGTAAGAGCCGCACTTGAAAGCTATCTTGATGAGGATGGTGGTTACGATGAAGAAGATTACGAAGAAACCGATGAGGACGACGAGGAGTGGTAATCAGTGTGGTATAGTCGTGTAGTAGCTGATCTAGGATCAATTCCTGACTTTATAGCTCATTATGAACAGGAACTAGAACAGGCACGTCGCGAATGTCGCATTTCCGGCATAGTGGAAAAAAATATAACTGCTTTACCCGGAGTTACCGAGCACCGTTTCAATCAGTTGCAGGAGATTGAAGCGGTGCTGAACTTCTTAAACATTCAACTACGTAAAATTCGACGTAGACACTTTCAAAAATATCTTGAAGCTTACGCACGTAGCCTTACCAGCAGAGATGCTGAAAAGTATGTGGATGGTGAGGATGAAGTAATTGATTTTGAAACTATTATCAACGAAGTGGCCTTGCTGCGCAACAAATGGTTAGGCATCATGAAGGCCTTGGATACTAAACAATGGCAAATGGGTCATATTGTTAGACTGCGTACGGCCGGCATGGAAGATATTACTGTATAAACTAGACTCTATGAAAATTGTTATTGTAACCGGCGGGTTTGATCCTGTACATTCTGGTCATATTTCCTATCTCAATCATGCCGAACATCTAGGCGACTGGCTGATTGTAGGCCTGAACTCAGACGCATGGCTAGAGCGCAAGAAAGGTCGTGCGTTCATGAATTGGCACGAGCGAATGACCATACTTGATAATCTACACATGGTGGATAGAGTAATATCTTTCAACGACGATGACGGATCTAGCATTGACGCTATCCGACAAGTCAAACAGATGTTCCCTAACGATCAGATCATCTTTGCCAACGGTGGTGATCGCACTTCCGACAACATACCTGAAATGGTGTTTGATGATGTAGAGTTTGTGTTTGGTGTGGGCGGAGATGACAAGAAAAATTCCAGCAGTTGGATACTAGAAAACTGGAAAGCACCCAAGACTCCACGCACGTGGGGTTACTATCGTGTGTTACACGAGAATGGCGAACAGGTCAAAGTCAAAGAGTTAACTGTGGATCCAGGCAAATCTTTGAGTATGCAAAAACACAAAGATCGAGCTGAAATCTGGTTCATTGCAGAAGGAACCGCAACACTCTATGACATAGACGAGCGTACCACAGATGTTGAACTACGTGCTACCTACAAGCAGTTTCAAACGCTGTTCATCAGTAGAGATCAATGGCATCAACTGGCCAATGAATCAACTGAACCTTTGAAAATCATAGAAATACAGTACGGTGATCGTTGCGTCGAAGAAGACATTGAGCGCAAATAAAAATCTCAGTACCCGCTTGCCTACTATACATAAAGAATAGGAGGCACAATGCACAAACCCGAAGCTTTTGTAACCGGAATGACCGGTCAAGATGGTCCTTATCTAGCTAGACTGTTGTTGGAAAAAGGCTACAGAGTCTACGGATTGATCAAACGTTACAGCAACCCTAACTTAGACAATCTAAAATGGCTAGGCATTGAAAATGACATTGAGTTAATCACCGGCGACATCACTGACGAAAACTGCATGAATCATCTCATGCGGTCAATACGTCCACAAGAGTTTTATAATCTTGCCGCACAGAGTTTTGTAGGTGTCAGCTGGGATCTAAACAAGTTGACCACAGAAGTCAACGCCATGGGTCCGCTGAACATTCTAAACGCTATCAAGACACACAGTCCTAATACTAAATTCTATCAAGCCAGCACCAGCGAAATGTATGGCAACAGTACCGGCGGACAGCAAAACGAAACCACACCATTCCATCCTAGAAGTCCATACGGTGTAAGCAAGTTGTATGCACACTGGATCACTGTAAACTTTAGAGAAAGTTATGGTCTACATGCCTGTTCGGGTATACTGTTTAATCATGAAAGTCCGTTGCGTGGGCGCGAGTTTGTAACACGCAAGGTCACCGATGGTGTTGCTCGAATCAAATTGGGATTGGCTGACACAATTACTCTGGGTAATCTTGATGCCAAACGTGATTGGGGCTTTGCCGGCGACTTTGTTGAAGCCATGTGGTTGATCTTACAACAGGCCGAAGCCAACGATTATGTAATTGCCACAGGTGAACAACATAGCATTCGTGAATTATTAGACATCGCGTTCAAACACGTGGGACTGCCGCATTGGTCACAGTACGTAAGTACTGATCCTAGATTCAAACGTCCTGCCGAACTGCACAGTTTGTGTGGAGACAGTGGCCGTGCTAGAAGTCTACTAGGTTGGCAACCTCAAACTAGTTTTGAAACCATGATCAAGGACATGGTTGATGCTGATCTAGAACGCCTTAGGTAACAGCAATTCTAAACAACGACCCTGGTTGATTTCTTCCAGGGTCCATTCAGTCCAACCAAGACGTCCAAACCAGCTAGATCTATTGGGTCTAGGTAGACTTTCTATTTGTGCAAGATCTGTGCTGCTGATAGGTTGACACAAACTGTTACTACTGCTGATCACCGGCACACCTTGCATTAGACTGGTAATGCCTGCTCCACTGTTCCAGTTAATCACACAGTGGGCATCTTGCATGATTCTAGCGTAATCAAAGTCGTCGTAAGTGTTAGGCAACAAAACTGGTTTACTGACATTGACTCCACGAAGACTGACCGGATCTCTAGGATGCGATCTTACGATTATTGGCCGATCGGTGTGTAATCTAATTTCAGCTATGGTGTTTTCTAACCAGGTATTCATCGAAGGCATACCTAGCCATTGCTCGCTGAGTTGGTGTTGGCAAGCTATTACAACGCTGTGGCCGCTGGTACGCCATGGATCTAGGCCGGCTAAAAATCTAGGCTGATCGCCTATTGCAAAATGTTCCCAAAGATAACAGCCGTCAAGTCCTACACGCCAGGTTTGATTACGACTTATACTACCTACTTCGCACACAAATACTGGTCGACTGTCAGCTTTGAAATGTCGCCAAATATCGCGATTGGGTGCCATACGACCGTGCCATAGAAAACTCCAGATAACCGCAGCATCAGCATCAATATCGTGTTCAACTACCTGGTGCCCGTGCAGTCTAAATGCCTGTGCTACGGCCTCAAACACCGGCGCACTATTTTTTGCTCCAAACTTGTTAAAAACACTGACTATCATTGCAGTCCTCTTAAATATTCTCAACTAATTATCGGATTATTCAAACATGTCAAAATATGCAGTAGTAACTACCTTTCACAACGATGGCTATCAACGCTATGCTAAAAAGATGATCACAACGTTTTTGGCCAATTGGCCACAGACTGTGACTTTACTGGCCTACCCGGAAGATTGCACAGTGGTAGAACAAGCGGCCAATCTGATAGTAAGAGATTTGCACGATAGCAGTCCTGAACTGGTTAGATTCAAACAGCGGTGGTCCAATGATCCACGTGCCCGAGGACAAGTAGCACAAGGCCCACCTGATAAAAAAGGCAAACAACCAGGTATTGGTTTTAGATGGGATGCAATAAGATTCAGCCATAAGGTGTATGCTGTATGTCACGCAGCTCGCAACACTGACGCAGATGTGCTGTTATGGATGGATGCTGACATGGTATGCCATACACGTATTCCAGAGTCGTTTATTGCAGAACAAACTCGCTGTGGGTTAGGATTTCTTGGACGTCCTAAGAAGTTTACCGAATGTGGTCTTTACAGCATGAATCTCAGAGATCAGTCGACACAAGAATTTCTGACAGAATTTCAACGTGCCTATGATACTGGACGCCTATTCTCCATGAAAGAGTGGAACGATTGTTGGGTTTTTGATGAAGTGAGAAAAGAAGTCAAGCAACGGCATCCTGGCTGGCAATGGCGAGACTGGAGTCCTACACAGATACAGGCCGAAGGGCATCCATTGGTCAATTCTGTATGGGGAGCTTATCTAGATCATCTCAAAGGCAATCGCAAAGACACCGGCCGTAGTAACCGCAAAGATCTGCTAGTTAACAGACCCGAAAGTTATTGGACTAATGCTACCTGAGTGGACCATTGCGCAAAATTGATGTCAACATCAACCTTGCTGTGTTTGGCCTTGTAGTGTTGTAGATAAGGTCCTAACTTAGTATGTGGCAAAGGTGTTTTATATGGTTTGGCCAATCCTTGACACATGTCGTTAACATACTGCCGATGTGGTAGCAATGCTGCACCCAATGCATCATTGTCTAACTTTCTACGTAGTCCTTCCCATGCATATTCATTATAGCATTTTTGGTATGCAGCTTGTACACTGGGAAAAAGTGAATGTTTAAGATTCAAGCTGAAAATTCCAGATTCTGGCACATAATATCTACCAAAATTTCCAGTTTTGTCAAAATCATACCATACACCAAGACAGCTAGAAACTTTGCCGTCGGGAGTGAGATAATCCAATATATCAGCAGTGATATTTTGTAAAGTTATGACGTCACTGTCAAGCCAAATTATCCAGTCTGCTGTGCTATTACACATGGCATGTATTATTGAATAGGCTTTTTTGGCAAACTTTTTTTCTTGACTGTGTATGTCTCTTTTTTGAAATGCTTGATAGCTTGAGCCTAATTCACTGAACGGAATTTGACATAGCCTAACATGAGATTCTAGCCTGCAATCTTCAACATAGCATGTCAATATCATATTTTTTGGCCAGTGTTCGAGCCAGCTACTAACACAGGCTCTACCTATGTTTTGATAATATTCAGAGTTGAAACTTGTGATTACTTCGATGTTCATTATTGTACCCATTGACGCATGTGTTGCCACGCACGACCAGATTCTATATCTTCAAAGTTCCAATGAAACATTGATAACCTAGATAACCAATTAGTGCGATCTGGCATGACTGGATTTTCAATCATGGAAAGATCTATGTTAGCTATATCTCTTGCCTGGCTGCGTGGTTTATCAGTCACAAACACCGGTATGCCTTCGATGGCAGCACCTATAGCCGGGCTGGAATTATGATTGACAACACACCATGCATTATGTAAATCTTCAATCAAACTGCGACCAGGTGCACTTATTGACACACCCTTTTGCCGAATTCGACACGCTGGATTAGCTGGATTAAGATATACGTTTGCTCCTTTGTCACCAGGATGTGCCCTGATCACTATAGGACGCTGACTGTATTTTCTTATAGTTTCTATGGTATTCAACGCCCAATCTTGCACATCATACTGGCCCATACTCCATCCACCATTGCGTTGCAAGCAAAGTAAAATATGATCTCCAGTGGTGCGCCATGGCTTCTCTGCTATGTTCATTTTCCTACTAATTTCTCGCCATCTGTTATAATCTGGCGCCGAATCACAGTAGATGCCAGTGCTAGGAAATACACCATTGAAACTGTATCTAAGATAATACAATGGATTGGCAGTGTTTGCATACAAGAAAAGATTACTGTCAGCCACTAGCACATATTTTTTTCTTTGAAGTTGATAGTCAATGACCTGACGTCGCAGATTAAGGTGAGATGCGTTTTTGCTTTTTTCATGCACCCAACCAACCATGATAGCCACATCTACATCAATCAAATTTGTGTGTTTATGTACAATCAAATGATCGCCTATGCGATTAACACCAGTTGCAAATTTTTCAAGCACAGAATTCTTCTGCGGATCTTTCAATCCGTTTGGATTCATGGTGGCGTTGTAGGTGGCGACTCGTAACGTCATTGTTCAAGCACCGCTGATATTTTTGGTAATAGTCTAGGCCAGAGTATACCTTCCTGCATTTCTTTACCAGACCACTGTGCCCAGGCAAGATTTTCCAACCATTGTTCAATAACACCTGCTGATGCCATTTCCAGTTTGTCTAACTCTGTAAACAGGTGACTACTGAAGCCCCAAGTAAAGTTGCCTGGGTCTGTGGGCAATACAGGTATGCCACTAATTACACTGTCTATGCTGAGTCCACTGGTAAAAGCTACAGTACAATATGCGGCTTGAATGTCTTTTTCCCAAGGTACCAGTGCGCCATCACTGAGAGTTATGTTGTGATGTAGATCGTTTACCATCAACTTGGCCAACAAGCTGTGATATACCGTCCAGGCACGATCAGATGTCAGCGGATGACTACGTATTCTAATATGCCGATTACTGTAACTGCGTATTTTCTGTATGGTGTCAAACGCCCAAAGTGATACATCTCTACCGCGCATGCTGGCATCAGCGGGCAACTGTAACGCCAACAGAATATAACCATCAAGAGAATTTTTCCATCCCGCCCAAGGATCAACAAATAGTGATCTTCTTGTAATGCTACTATCAACCTCAGGCCAATAACCGTTGTCGTTCAAATAGCCATTTATGCCCACACGCCAATACTGATTTGTTTCACTGGTTTTTCTGGCCAATAAAGGAGTTTCTAAAACTACAAAACAAGGGCTTTTTGAGAAAACGCTGCTGCGCACCAAATGATGCCCTTTTTCTCTAGGTTTGGCACTGCCAAAGATTACTGCCACGTCACAGTCTTCATATTCGTCTGCTGATGTATATTGTAAACAATGTCCTGATTCAGGTTTCCATTTGCCTATATTGCTCTGATAGGTTTGATCAATTTCGACCTGAGTGCGATTGATCCAATTTTGAACACCTTCGCCAAATTGCAGTAAAAGAGTACGTTCTTCGTCGTTGTTTGCCGAGTTTAGAAAAATTTTAATGTGCATGCAATATCCTTAGAGCCGAACCGTTGTCTAGTTCGGTGTTATGAAACTGTTGGTAAGCCAAGTGATAGGCCCATCTTCTTACTACATCTGGTTCGGGTTTGTTTGGGTTTTCAATTCTGCTTAGATCACTGATCGCTATTGGCCTTGCTGCGTGTGCTGGTGCCAGCACAAATGCCGGCACGCCATTAATTATGCTTTCAGTAGCGGCATTGCTATTGAATGTGACCACACAGTGTGCGTCTGGCAAGATATCTGTCAAAGGCTCTGTGACCATGCGTTCATTGCGATTTTTAACTCGTTCACGCACCACTATAGGCCGGTCAGTGTGTTTGCGAATCTGTGCAATAGTATCCTTGGTCCACTGTTCTAAATCTAGACCATAAAAGCGCATGGGTTTTTCGTCGGGCAGGCAAAGCACAACATTGCGACCAGTGGTCTGCCATGGTTTGATTGTGATGCCTAAATTAGCCCAGCGTTCTGCTGGTCGGGTGATCACAGGACCATTGTACTGTATGTCATTTTTTACTATCCTATGCCATACTTTCCAACCTTGTGGATTATTACGACTGCCTTTGGTATTGCCAAAGTATCCGGTATCAACAAAATAAAAATCTCTGTTTTCCTGTTTACAGAGCTGCATTATTTTATATTTGAGAATTCCTCGCAGCACTATAGGACGTTGGCTTTTTTCATAGACGAAGTTGCGACTGTCTGTGACAGTGGCACCTACACCTCGGGCTAATCGATTGATGTATTCGTCGTTGCCATCTTTGCTTAGAAAAATCCAGTCTTTCATCTCAGTATGCGTATGCTGGTCTGCTGATAACTGTTATGCAATAGCACTTCAAACTCGCGATCAAACTGTTCGACCCATTCTCGCAGTGCCTTGTACTCATGATTTGGCCATTCACTGTAAGGATTACTGTTAGCCCAGGGATAAAATTCATCAAACGCAATCACAGTACCACGTATGATTCTGCTGTTTAGTTTGGTCAACACTGTCTTGGTACTTGAATACAGATCGCAATCAATGTGCAGCAGAGCAATGTCACCGGCATTGCGTTCTAACCATGGATCTATACTGTCCTCATACCAACCACGTACCAGTATGCTGTTTGCAGGATAGTCAATTGGATCACTGTTGGTAAGATCAAACTTGTTGGCTCTGATACTTAGACCAGCTTCGCCGTCTATAAACCAGTGCTCGGGCAGACCCACAAAACTGTCAAAGCCAAATACGGTGCGATCAGGCCAGTACTGACAAATTTGGTTTAGTGTTTTGCCTTTGAATACACCAAACTCCAACAGCAATCCGTCGCTGCTGACAAATTGTTGACATTGGTACAAGTGACGTTTACGTTCAATGCCGTTGCTTTTGTATCTTCCAGTGATAACAGGACTGTGTAAAAAATGATCAATGCTGTAGTTAGATTTATTGACTATCATGTTATAGACCTTTGCTGACAATACTCAGTGAGTATGCGCTCGCGATGCCATTCTTCCGACTGCGGTGTATCAGCAAACTCATGAAAACAGGGAGTGCCCAGCGTGTAATGTAACAGTTTGGCATCAGGATTTGCGCCATACTCGTCTGGTAGCCAATTCCACTCCTTGGGCAACTCGCCGATACGCTCATCTTCGAGCCAACTAAATCGGTGTAGGTAACTGCCAGTACTACGCTGTACAAATTCTGGAGTCAGTTGACGATTTGGATAACTGCTACAGTTCCACAGTATCACACTGCTCCAATTTTTTCTTGGATAGTCTTCGTTGGGACTACCAAGATATTTTTCTCGACGTTTGGTTTTGTAATCGTGTTTGACTACAACCGCGTCACAGGCCAGTGCTCGATACTCCCATAGTTCGGCAATGTCTCCTCGCACAATCATGTCACCGTCGATGAATATAGCCCATCCCTGCCAGCCCATAAAGTAGGGCACTAGAAATCTAGTATAGATAAAGTGATTACTACCGTCAGTGTGCGTTTCTGTGTACTCTTTGAATAAGTTCAACGCTACCGGCACAATAGCCACAGGCACACTGCTGTTTCTTATGATACTGTTGGCACAGGTATGATAGGCTATGGCTTCTCTGGGATCATAGCCAATAAAAATTGGTATAGGTTTCATTTAATGGTCCAAATTGATCAAATATTTATGTAGGTAGATTATGGTAAATAATCAATATGGACACTACATTAAACTGGTTGGCCTATTACCAAAACAACTATTACGATCTACTGATGCCTAAAAGCAGTGGTGCTAAACGTGGTTTGGTAGAAGGGCACCTACAGCGTGGCACTGGCTTTCTAAAAATATTTGAGCGTTTATTGCTTAGACGTACAACTAATTTCTATATTGTTGAAACCGGTACATTGCGCAATCCTGGCAACTGGAAAGACGGGCAAAGTGCGAAAATTTTTACAGAATTTGTTGATCGCCATGGCGGCTGGGTAAAGAGTGTTGATATAGATACTAAGGCAGTGCAGGCCGCACAACGCACTATTCACAGCGAACGCTTTCAAGTGTTCTGTAGTGACAGTGTAGACTGGTTGAAATCACAAACTAATCTACATGCGGTTGATCTGTTCTATCTAGACAGTTGGGACTGCAAGTGGGAAAATGATCAACCCAGTGCTGAGCACCATCTTCGAGAATTTCAGGCCATAGAGCCACACATCAAAGCCGGTGCCATGGTTGCCATAGATGACAACAGCAGATTCGTTGCAGATTACCGCCGCACCGGCAAAGGTCGACTTATTGTGGAATATCTTGAACAAAAAGGCCGACAACCAATACATGACGCTTATCAGATAATATATCAATTCTAATCATGGTAGTAGACACCACGCTTTTCAACGACGAGTTTGACATGCTAGACATACGTCTAGAGCTCACTCAACACTGGGTAGATCGTTGGGTCATCTGCGAAGGCAGTCGCACAATGAGTGGTAAGCCCAAACCGTTTCATTTGTCAGAGAATATTGAACGATATCGTCCCTGGGGCGATCGCATACGTGTAATTGCTTTGGACATTCCAGAAACTTGGACCAATTGGGATATTGAAAATGGTCAACGTGCAGCACTGTTACCGGGCTATGAAGATGTGGACGATAATGACATTGTCATGCACAGCGATCTTGATGAAATACTCAATCCAGATCTGGTGCCCGAGATCATTGCACTGATGGATCAGCACGATCAACCAGTTACTTGTAGTCTCGAAATGTACATTTATAGATTTGATCAACGAGTTGACCGCACCTGGGCAGGTAATGTTGTAGCCAGGAAGCGTATGTTTCAAGATCCTTGCACACTTTACAAAGGACCTTTAGCTGGCGTAGGTCATGCACAGAAGCGAAAGGATCGCAGTTTGTGCGTACACTTTCCTCAACTTGCTGGCTGGCATTGGGGCTGGATGGGCAACGACGATGTGGTGGCAAATAAAGCTCGAAGCTGTATTGAAACGCAGCACAGAGACACTACTCAAATGTTAGAAAGTTTTCATAATTTAGATGCAGCCAGTGCGATTAATCGAAAGTGCGAAACCAGTTTGATTGTAACTGAATATCCTGAACAGGTTGATCAGGTGTTACGCAAATATCCATATTGGACTGAAAGCAGTTCCGACTAACATGGAAATGACTAAAGAACAAATTAGAGCAGCCAAAGAGCTGCATCGTGCTGTCAAACGTGGCGAATACAGTGCGCCTACAAGGACTGGCCCTTTGGACTGTGCCTGTGTCATACACGGAAATGCCTACAGTTGGGACTATGTAGAAAAACTATACAACGGGTTGCGTCGCGGATTTAGCAACGACATTCGTATGCACGTTTGGACCGAACATCATAGAAGTGTGCCACCGCACATGATCAAACACATACTGGATGAAAGTCCTGAACTGGCAGGACCCAAACGAGCTTGGTGGTACAAGCTACAGATGTTTAATGTTGAACACTACGCAGGACATCTGTTATACTTTGATTTAGACACAGTGATTGTGGGCGATCTAACCTGGATGCTGCAACTGAATCCCGCATATTTTTGGACACTGCGTGACTTTAGGTATCTTTGGAAAACCGGATATTCATCAATGAACAGCAGTGTGATGTTTTGGGATACAGTGCGTTACAAACACCTTTGGACGGACTTTCAAAAAGACTGGCCACGTTGGGTAACCAGCTACCCAGGTGATCAAGATTATCTAAACGCTGTGCTGCCCGAAGATCAGAAACGTTTTTTAGAAACACCAAGAGTAAAAAGCTGGCGCTGGGAAGTACAAGACGGTGGCATGGATGTGCGCACACGTAGATATCGTAGAGAAGGGCTTGGCGCAGAACTAGATGACAAAACCAGTATTCTGGTGTTTCACGGGCGCCCTAAACCACACGATGTGACAGACCCTGTGGTGGTAAAGCATTGGGTCTAGCTAAATATTACACAGGAGAAGATTTATGGCAACTAGACGATATTTTATTGGTGGCGAAAGCACAGCAGACGCAGCTATCACAGTCAGTGTTGACGGAGTGCAGGTTTATAGCGGACCAGTACAGCCCGGAGACCCTAACTTAGACTACCGGGACGACGCACCTAATGTGTTTACTTGGAGCAAAGACAGCAGCCCAAGACTGGCAATAGTAGAATTTGATACGCCTAATTTTTCGGCTACCACAGTTGACATGACTATACGCTGCGATGCGGGCGATATTGCTATCACAGACATTTGGCCCGTTGGCTATGTGCGCTCTAACCCTGCTCTGACCAACGAGGAAAGAGCCTATTTGGGCGACATCGCTGAAGAAAGTATTCCACAAGCGATCAAGGACAGCGTAGCAGCCAAAGGCGGCTGGCGTGTTTCCAATCCAGATCTAATGTATTTTCCTAGTCCATATACCGACATTAGAACACAGGTCAAGACCAACGGACTGGCACCCAGCACAGATCCAGAAGCGTTGCCACGTTGCGTGGTTGATGCCAGCGCCGGAGACTCAGTTTCAATGGTGCTGACTTTGCCAGCTCAGCAGACTGCGGATCGTTTTACCATGCAAGAAGAAGCAGAGACCATGCGTACTATGGCACGAGAAAACAACATTGCCAACATGGCACTCTACGAAACTCTTACACCCATTACCTAAATAGGTTGACCACTTAACACTAAGGCTGTAACATCTAGGTATGTTACAGCCTTTTTTGTTACCTAATCAGCAATGTTGCTAGAACTGCAACATTATTGTTGCAAAAAAAGCAACAATCATGCGTGGTTGACCGTATATTCAAGATCGCTTACAATAGCATACAACATAACAAAACAGGAGCAATTATGACACAAGTACTAGTCCGCTGTGGCGTGTATCGTAACCAAACTGTGCGTGATGTGGCTTTTACGTTGGTTAAGGATTTTACAACAGGCGCCAAAGGCAATTTTGTAACAGTTCGCAGCGATGGTTATTTTGGTGCAGAGCATGATGTAGTGCGCATCAAAGTAGACAGCATCGATGACATAGAAATCGTAGGAGGAGATACAGTGACAGCTAAACCTGCACTTAAGGTAGTAGAAAATCGTCCGCAAGAGACCGACGAACAAGTCATGGACCGTATTGAACAACGGTTCAACATTCTGGACGACATGACCAAGGCAGCAATTCAAGGCGACATTCGTGCCATGATCGTAGTTGGCCCGCCTGGTGTGGGCAAGAGCTACGGTGTTGAATTCCAACTAGAAAAGGCCGGACTGTTTGATCAGATCTCCGGCAAGAAGATCAAGTACGAAGTGATCAAGGGTGCCATGACTCCTATTGGTCTGTACGCTACTCTGTATCGACACAGTGATCCCAAGAACGTGCTAGTATTCGACGACTGCGACAGCATCCTTTTGGATGACCTTGCACTGAACATTCTCAAGGCCGCACTAGATTCGGGTAAAAAGCGCCGCATCCACTGGAATGCCGATTCATCGCTGCTGCGTCGCGAAGGCATCCCAGACAGCTTTGACTTCAAAGGTTCCATAATCTTTATTACTAACCTTAAGTTCGAAAATCTCAAGAGCAAAAAACTGCAAGACCATTTAGAGGCACTGCAATCACGCTGCCACTTTTTGGATCTTACACTGAACACCACACGTGACAAGATCATGCGTATCAAACAGATCTTCCGTAAAGGCGATCTGTTCCAAGACTACGACTTTACTCCTGAACAAGGTGAAGAAATCGTAGACTTTATGATCGCCAATCACTCACGCATGCGCGAGATCAGCCTGCGTATGGCACTCAAACTGGCAGACCTTACCAAGGTGTCCACTAACTGGCGAGCACTTGCTGAAAGCACTTGCATGAAGCACAGTTAACCAATGCTCCTGGTTGCCGAAACAAGGCAACCTTTTATAGGCGTCCTAGATTGGACGCCTTTTTTTTTGACTTAGTTAAATAGTGTGCTATACTAGCACAATGAGAGAAGCCACTTTAGTAATCCGAGATGAGGTCAACGTAAAGATCGAAGGGCTTGAATTAGATGCAAGGCGCAGCCTTGTTAATCGTTTCAAATACGATGTTCCTTATGCAAGATATCTACCCGCAGTTAGACTAGGTCGCTGGGACGGCAAGGTCAGCTATTTTCAACTTGGCGGTAGCACCTATATCAACTTGTTACCAGACATTATACCCATGCTAGAAGGCATGGGTTATGATATAGAGATCAACGACCTCAGAGAATACAACATCAACTTTGATTTTCCTTTGGTTACTGAAGACACTTTTAGTGACCGCACATGGCCTAAAGGACATCCAGAAGCAGGCAAGCCTATTCTGCTGAGAGATTATCAAGTTGACATTGTCAATAACTTTCTTAAAAATCCACAGTGCATACAAGAAGTGGCAACAGGTGCTGGCAAGACCATAATGACTGCGGCACTCAGCTGGCATGCCGGACACTTTGGTCGTAGCATAGTCATAGTTCCAAACAAAAGTCTGATCATACAAACAGAAAAAGACTATCGCAATCTTGGGCTAGACGTCGGAGTCTACTATGGTGATCGCAAAGAGTGGAATAAACAACACACTATCTGTACATGGCAGAGTCTAAATGTGTTACTAAAGAACACTCGCAACCAAGTAGGTGACTGTACCATACAGGATTTTATTGATGGCGTAGTATGTGTGATTGTTGATGAAGTCCACATGGCCAAAGCCGATGCGTTGAAAACTCTGCTGACAGGCACTATGGCACACATACCTTTGCGTTGGGGGCTTACCGGCACTATACCCAAAGAACAGTTTGAATCTGTGGCACTGTTGGTCAGTCTTGGACCAGTGGTCAGTCGACTAGCAGCCAGCGAACTACAAGAACAAGGTGTGCTAGCACAGTGCCATGTGAACGTGGTACAGTTGGTTGATCATGTGGAACACACGAACTACCAAAGCGAACTCAAATATCTACTTGAAGAACCTGGTAGACTAGACACCATAGCTGGTTTGATACAGCGTGTTAACGAAACTGGCAATACACTGGTACTGGTAGATCGTATCACTGCCGGACAAGAACTAGTGGCAAGGCTAGGCGATCGTGCTGTGTTTGTCAGCGGCGCTACCAAGGCCACAGAGAGAAAAGAACATTATGATGAAGTTGCTGAGACTGATGACAAAATTATTGTGGCTACTTACGGTGTTGCCGCTGTGGGTATCAATATACCCCGTATCTTTAATCTTGTACTTGTTGAACCGGGAAAAAGCTTCGTTCGCGTTATACAGTCAATTGGTCGAGGTATCCGAAAAGCTGAAGACAAAGATCATGTACAGATCTGGGACGTGACCAGTACCTGCAGATTTGCCAAACGCCATTTGACCAAGCGCAAGGCCTACTACAAAGAAGCAAACTATCCATTTACCCAAGAGAAGTTAGAGTGGCAGTAAATCAATTTGATGATCATTGCCTAATCTTAGGTCGCAATATCAAAAACTCTACTGTATAATTTGATTTATGAGAATACTAACATTAGGAAATCAATCCTACGAATTAGATACACTACCAGATCAGGTTGATGATCTTAGATTTAATATTTTGGACAACAGCGACCCGCAGAATCCCGACTACTATTTCATACCCTTGATCTTTTTAGAAAGCTTCAATAGTCCTGCCCTGGTGTTACGTATAGGTAGCCAAACTGTCAAGATGCCACTGACCTGGCAAATCTTAATTGGTGAGCCAGACCTAGGCGACTTAGAAATGCTGCCACTTACATCAATTAACGATCGTGGCTTTAGTGTGTTTGAGTTCAATCCACTAAGCAGTTTTAGGCCTAGCTTTTTACCATTGGAAATAATTGATGTTTATCATGATGTAACTTGGTTCAGTCCTAAATTAAAAAACGGCCAGATGCTTACAGTGCCCATTGAGGACAACGACAATCCCAGATGCGTGTACTTCTGTAAAGATATCAGCCGTAACTGTGAAATTGTAAACTACTCTAAGGCATGGTAATATGGGCAGTCTAAAACCTGGTGTGCAATACGTTTATGAAAAGTCGGATGGTGTTGTATATGCACGGCAAATGGGCGATCCTCCCGACAAAAGATTTGAAATAGGCAGTGACTATACAGCCAAAAACGGACCTAAAATCTGTGGCATGCCAATAGAAGAAGTGTCTATGTTGGTTGACATGGTCAAACAATCCGAGCATCATCCTGCTTTACAAGAAGCTCTGGAACGTGCTAGACTAATTTACAGATTATGTCAGACCCAAGATGAGTGATAAATTAAACATCCAAAATGAAATGCGTCAGTTCGACAGCAAGAACCGCCAGTTCTATGACGAGCTGACTGACGAAGAACGCAAGAAGTTCAGTAACTATCTCATGATCAGGTGGGGCTCTAGTGTACAGGGCAGCAGAGAGCTACAAGAATTTTATGTGCTCAGTACCAATGAGCGACTAAACAAACATTTTTTTACGATTAACAAACATCCCAAACTGCAATGGCTCTGCGCCAGCAGTGTTAGTCCGGGGCTTGGCTCTTTTAGACATCAATGGATTGCTGGTCCCAAGAAGGCAGCTAAAAACAAGCTGGCCACCGAACTGCAAGATTACTTACCGGCACACAAGCTAGATGACATTGACTGTCTTGTAGCCATAAACGATGAAAAAGAAATCAAACGTTGGGTCAAAGACCACGGCACAGACACCAAGTGACAATGTCTGCGGCTACTGCGGTCGAGCATTTGCCAGACAGCAAAGTCTCGAAGTGCATATCTGTGAGCAAAAACGTAGAGATCGAGAACGCAACGACCGCGGCGTACAGATAGGCTATCAAGCATTCATACGTTTCTATGAAACCACACAAGGATCAGCCAAGCTCAAAACCTGGGAGGACTTTGTACGCAGTCCTTACTACAAGGCTTTTGTAAAGTTTGGTAGATACTGCCAAGGTACCAGAGTCATTGGGAGTGAACAGTATCTTGAATGGCTACTGGCCAATAACAAACGCCTTGACAACTGGTGTAAAGACAGTCTCTATGACGAGTTTCTGTTGCAATATCTTAGACAAGAAATGCCCGAGCCAGCTATACGACGTGCTCTAGATGCTGCCGACCGCTGGAACACAGTCACTGGCAATCCGCCCAAAGACTATCTACGCTATGGTAACACCAACGAGATATGTGTGGCCATAGTAGGTGGCCGTATCAGTGCTTGGGTGTTATACAATACGGGTGCAGGCATGAACTTCTTGGAGTCTTTAGATGCAGGACAGATTAACATGATTTGGCCTTACATTGATTCTGAATATTGGCAGCGTAGGTTTGCCAGTTGCAGTGCTGAACGTGCCTACGTAGAATCATATTTTCAGGAACTGGGCTGGTGATCTACATTGACTTTGTTCCTGGCACACACGGCAAGTATCTTGAACATGTCTGCAACAAGTATCTGACTGAATCTCACAGTCTGGCCGACTTTGATATCTTTGACAGCCAAGGTCGCGCACATCGTAGCAGTCAAGAGTTTATTGACAACAAAACTTTTGATGCACAGCATCTATGTGAACTAGCCCCAGATGTAGACGTTGGCAATCAAGTTATTAGAATAACCTTTGAATCTGACGACATGTTCTATCTCACTGATAGATATCTAAGCAAAGCCGGCGCTCATCCAGTTGATGTGGCCGAATTGGCCACGGATACCTATCACAAATTGAACAATACGCAACATCGTCCTATACTTGATAACTTGATCGCAGGATGGTGTCAACCACAATGGTACACTCAGGTCAAGCAAGCCCAGCAGCAGCAGTTAGAAATTTGTAATTTAATTAGATTGGATGAACACTA
>Ga0315903_10001056_pt1 | contig 41627 bp, 43 predicted proteins | sample LakEriMetagenome_7_FD_203524 | JGI IMG/M metagenome (GOLD analysis project Ga0315903, IMG submission 203524) | Freshwater fungal communities from buoy surface, Lake Erie, Ohio, United States - Buoy 2 MA119 | ecosystem: Environmental > Aquatic > Freshwater > Lake | place: USA: Lake Erie, Ohio... | reverse complement strand
GTGAGCGTGATCATCTCGCGTCAGATGAACCCAACGCCAGTCTGCCCTCGCCCACCTGAACCCCGGTTCAGGATGCCGGTCCGGTGGCACTCGCAGACACCTTTAACACCATTTGAATCAATGGGGAAAATTGCATGAGGTGGCTTCGCTATTCACACAAAGGCCATATCGGTATGGGTCAATTGGTGGATGAAACCATCCATGTTTATCAGGGTCTTCTTTTCCAACATCCTCAACCCACTGGCGAAACGCTGAGCTTGTTGAACGTTGAAATTTTGGCTCCCTGCCACCCCACCAAAGTTTTGGCACTTTGGAACAATTTCAGAACGGCGGCAGAAAAGAATGGTTGGAGTGCACCCTCTGAACCGCTTTACTTTCTCAAGTCGCCCAATTCGTATTCACACCATCTTCAAGCTGTGATGCGACCTCCAAACGATGTAGGACGGGTGGTTTACGAAGCCGAACTGGGCATCGTCATCGGTCGACGTGGGCGTGACATCCCACTTGAGGACGTTGGACAGTATATTTTTGGTTATACCTGTGTGAACGACGTCACAGCCATTGAATTGCTAAGAAGCGATACCAGCTTTGAGCAATGGACACGGGCTAAAAATTTCGATGGCTTTACGCCTTTCGGTCCTTGGGTAGAGACCGACTTGGATCTTACCCAAGCGACCGTGACCGCCAAAGTCAACGGGCGAGAGCGCCAAAACTACCACGTCAGTGACATGTTTTTTTCACCTCAAGAGTTGGTCAGCAAACTCTCCAGAGGCATGACTCTGGAGCCCGGGGATATCATTTCTTGTGGCACATCTCTTGGAGCCATGCCTTGGCAAAATGATGCCGTTGTAGAAGTGACCATTGAGGGCATCGGCACCCTCTCTAACACCATGAAAGTGCCAACATGAGTTTGAACATTGCCATTGTGGGCGCGGGCGCCATTGGGGGATACCTTGGCGTGAAATTGGCCTTGTCGGGTTGCAACGTGACATTCATTGCGCGTGGCGAAAACCTCAAAGCCATTCAAGCAAATGGCATGAGCCTCATCCTAGAAGATGGCACAACTCTGCATGCCCCGCATGTCAAGGCTTGCTCCATCGATGAAGCAACACCGCACGACTATGTGTTTTTGACCATGAAGTCGCACCAAGTCAGCCCAGTGGCCGAACAAATTGGCCGGTTGTGTCATGACCGCACCGCTGTCGTGACCCTGCAAAACGGTGTGCCTTGGTGGTACTTTTACAACTTGGTGGGCGAATATCAAAACCGTCAATTGACTTCCATTGATCCTGGTGGCGCTCAATGGCAACACATCGGCCCAAAACGGGTGATTGGTGCTGTGGTGTACCCCGCTGCCGAGTTGGTTGCCCCTGGTGTGGTCAAGCTGATTGAAGGCAACCGCTTCACCTTGGGTGAGCCCAGTGGCGAAAAGTCTGAGCGCGTCACCGCATTGGCGCAGGCCATGATTGCCGCAGGATTCAAGACGCCTGTATCCACGGACATTCGCAGCGAGTTGTGGGTGAAACTTTGGGGCAACCTCACTTTCAACCCTGTATCTGCCTTAACGCACGCCACACTCGAAGACATTTGTAATTTTGATCTCACCCGCAATTTGGCAGCCCGCATGATGTCGGAAGCCCAAACCGTGGGAGAAAAACTGGGTGTTCAATTCAAAATCAGCATTGACAAACGTATTGCAGGTGCTCAAGCCGTGGGCGCACACAAAACATCTATGTTGCAGGACATTGAGCATGGCAAAGCTTTGGAATTAGAGGCGCTTTTAGGCAGCGTGATTGAGCTGGGCAAGATCTGCAACATGCCCACCCCCACACTCGACTCGGTTTACGCCTTGACGCGCTTGCTCGAGCAAAGTGTGTTGAGAAAAGGCAAAGGTCTCAGCCTCGACTGAACTTTTTCAAAAAGCCAAGGACTGGCCACATCAGCATGATGAGTGCCAAGACTGTGATGGAGCCTGCCAATGGCGTGCTCACAAAGATTTCCAGACTGCCTTTAGAAATGAGCATGGACTGTCTAAAACTGGTTTCAGCCATGTCGCCCAGCACCAGGGCCAGTACCAAGGGTGCCAGAGGATATTTGAGCTTTTTGAAGGCATAACCCATCAAGCCAAAGACCAGCATCATGACAACGTCCAGCATGCTGTTGTGAACCGTGTAGGCACCCACGGCACAAATTACCACGATGACTGGCGCAATGATGGAAAACGGAATTCTCAAAATAGCCGCCCACCAAGGCACTGTGGTCAAGACCACAATCAAGCCCACAATGTTGCCCAAATACATCGAAGCAATCAGGCCCCAAACAAAATCTTTTTGCTCAGTGAACAACAAAGGGCCAGGTTGCAGCCCCCATATCAGAAGGCCGCCCAATAAAACAGCGGCAGTCGGTGAACCAGGTATACCCAGAGTGAGCATGGGCAGCAAGGCACTGGTCCCCGCTGCATGGGCGGCAGTTTCGGGTGCGATCACACCTTCAATGGCGCCTTTGCCAAAATTTTCAGGATGCTTTGAAATTCGCTTGGCCGTGCCATAACTCATGAACGATGCAGGGGTTGCGCCCCCGGGTGTCACGCCCATCCAGCAACCAATCAAACATGCACGCAAAGACGTGGCCCAGTATTTGGGCAGTTCTTTCCATGTTTCGAGAACATCCTTGAGACTGATGCGCCCCTTATGCCCTTTGAAAGCGAGGCCTTCTTCCATGGTGAGCAAAATTTCACCAATACCAAAGAGGCCAATGACTGCGATTAAAAAGTCAAAGCCTTTGAGCAAACTTTCTTGCCCATAGGTCATGCGCAATGTACCGGTCACGCTGTCCAAGCCCACTGCAGCCAAAGCAAAACCCAGCATCATGGCCATCAAGGTTTTGACAGGCGGCTCTTTGCTCATGCCAATAAAACTCGCGAAGGTGAGCAATTGAACCGCAAAAAACTCTGGCGGTCCGAAATTGAGTGCGAATTTAGCCACCAGAGGTGCTAAAAATGTCACCATAAGAACTGCCACCAAAGCACCCACGAATGACGATGTGAAAGCCGCTGTCAAAGCTTGAGCAGCTTTTCCTTTTTGAGCCATGGGATAGCCATCAAAAGTGGTGGCCACTGACCACGGCTCTCCGGGAATATTGAACAGTATGGAGGTAATGGCCCCACCGAACAAAGCCCCCCAATAAATGCAAGACAGCATGATGATGGCTGAAGTGGGCGACATGCCAAAGGTCAGTGGCAGAAGAATGGCCACCCCATTGGCGCCGCCCAAGCCTGGCAATACACCAATCAGAACGCCCAAAAAAATTCCCACCAACATGAAGCCAATGTTGGGAAGGGTCATCGCGACGGCAAAGCCCTGAAACAGGTTATTGATCTCATCCATGATCAAAAGCCCAACCAAGTTTCAATCCAACCTTTTGGCAATGGCAAGGTGAACCAAATCTCAAATAAAGCAAATAAAGCAGTGCTGATACCCGTACCGACTGCGATGGATTTTAGGTAACTGTATTTACCCTGCCAGACCATAAAGGCTGCTATGAAAATCAGCGACGCCAGATAAATTCCCACCACATATATGGACACCGTGAAAGCTGCCGAGGGAATGAGCATGAGCAACATCAATCGGAACTCATGCTTTTGTGCAAAAGATCCCTCGCCATCGTCTTGCTTCCATCCCCGCAAGGTTTGCAAAATCACCCAAGCAGCGCCGCCAAATAAAAGACAACCGATGTAAAACGGAAAGTAGCCAGGCTCAGGGCCGTCAGCGCCCCAAGCTTTACCCACCCGAATACTGTCCGTGATCACCAACAAGCTCACACCCATAAAACAGGCAGCCACCAACAATTCCATCCAACGCATTTGCAGGTGTGAATTTGCTTTCATGATGAGGTCCTTCAGATTTGTTACTTGGCCAAGAAACCGGCTTCACGCATCAGACGGTAATGCTCCACCTCAGCTTTGAGTAACCAATCTTGAAATTCCTGGCCCTTCATAAAGGTGTCCTTGAAGGCGCCGGTCTCCATGAACTCTTTCCACTCTGGGAGTTGGCGAACCTTTTGAAAGATATCGGTGAAATAGGCCACTTGCGCAGGCGTGGCTTTTGGCGGCATGAATATGCCGCGCAACATCAGATACTCAACATCAAGACCTTGCGATTTACAGGTGGGAACGTCTTTCCAAGACTGTGAGGCCGTGATTTTTTTAGGATAAGGCATGGCTTGAGAATCAAAGACACACAGCGCCCTCAAAGTGCCGCCCTTCCAATGGGCCACCGCTTCAATCGGGTTGTTCACCGTGGTGTCAATATGCTTACCCACCAGCTGAACCGCGACATCACCACCGCCTTTGAAAGGGATATAGATCATTTTTTTGTTGGCGGCTTTTTCAATGGCCACCGTAATGATCTGGTCTTCTTGTTTGGAGCCGGTTCCGCCCATTTTGAATTTGCCGGGTTCAGATTGCTTGATGGCCTTGGTCAAGTCGTCCACCGATTTATAAGGAGACTCGGCATTGACCCAAAGCACAAACTCGTCAAGTGCCAGCATGGCCACAGGGGTCAGATCTTTCCAATTGAATGGCACACCCGTTGCCAAGGGGGTCGTGAATAAATTGGACAGTGTGATGATGATTTTGTGACCATCTGGTCGAGCCCCTTTGGTATCTAAAAAGCCCTCTGCGCCCGCACCCCCCGATTTATTGACCACCACCAAGGGTTGAGCCATGAGTTTGTGCTTGGTAATCACCCCTTGAAGAAATCGCGCCATTTGATCAGCGCCGCCACCCGTGCCTGCTGGCACGATGAACTCGACATTTTTAGTAGGCTCCCAATTGGATTGGGCGTGAGCGTTGAAACTGAAAAAGCAGCTGACCGCCAAGGCAACTGTTTTGATAAACATACAGAGACGATTTTTCACAGTAAACTCCTTGGTTATTATTTTGACCCAAGAGTATCGTACTAGAATCATTTGTATCTCGTCGAGTAAAAAATTCGTCCAACAACACTTTTTTATCTTTCATCCATGAAAACCCTTAATGAACTTTTGGCTTTTGGTCACGACCAGTCTATTTGTTTGACGGCGGCAAACAGTGCGCCACTGACTTATGCAGGTTTACGTCAACTGAACGACTATGTACTTCAAAAGTTCAATGAATTTGGTATCGGAAGAAATGATCGTGTTGCAATTGTCTTGCCCAACAGCGCAGAAATGGCGGCGAGTTTTGTGACTGTTGCATGCTGCTGTACGTCAGCACCCTTGAACCCCAGCTACCGCGCCGATGAATTCGAGTTTTACCTGAATGACTTGAACTCCAAAGCTTTGGTCGTTGAAAAAGGGTCAAACAGCCCAGCCGTGGCCGTGGCCGCCAAAATGGGCATCGCGCTGATTGAACTCGAACCCACACCCACCATGGGCGCTGGCTCTTTTACGCTGAACATGAACGGCCTCCCGCCAAAAGCAGCGCAGCATCCTGGTCAAGCCCAGCCTGACGACGTGGCCTTGGTGCTTCACACTTCTGGCACCACATCGCGCCCCAAAATTGTTCCACTGACACACCGCAACGTCTGTGCTTCAGCGCAAAACATCGCACAGAGCACGCGCTTTAGCAGTTCCGATCGCGGCTTGAATGTCATGCCCTTGTTTCACATTCACGGTCTGATTGCCGGCATCTTGGCGCCGCTGTCTCAAGGCGGAGAAGTCTTTTGCACCAGCGGCTTCAATGCCTTGAAGTTCTTTAGCCAAATGGACGAAGTCAAGCCCACTTGGTACACCGCCGTGCCAACCATGCATCAGGCAATTTTGTCCAGATCAGCCAACAACAAAGAAGTCATTGCAAGGGTGCCACTTCGATTCATTCGTTCGTCATCCTCTTCCTTACCACCACAGGTTTTGGCAGAACTCGAAAGTACCTTCAAGGCCCCGGTGATCGAGGCCTACGGCATGACCGAGGCGTCTCACCAAATGGCTTGTAATCCCCTCCCACCCGGACAAAGAAAGCCGGGCACCGTTGGCTTGGCCGCAGGCCCTGAGATCGCCATCATGAGTGCCGAGGGTGATTTATTGCCCGTCGGCAGCACCGGCGAAATTGTGATCCGCGGCAATAACGTCACGCCTGGTTATGAGAACAACGATAAAGCCAACGCTGAAGCATTCACCCATGGATGGTTCAGAACGGGTGACCAAGGCGTATTGGATGCACAGGGCTATCTCAGCATCACAGGCCGGCTGAAAGAAATCATCAACCGCGGCGGAGAAAAAATCAGCCCGCGCGAAGTTGACGAAGTTTTGATGGACCATCCTGCCGTGGCCCAAGTGGTTTGTTTTGGTATCCCGCACGACAAACTGGGCGAAGAAGTGGGTGCTGCCGTAGTCCTGCGTGAGGGAATGACCGCCACTGAAAAAGAACTTCGCGAATACACGGCAACACGTTTGGCCGATTTCAAAGTGCCGCGCAAGGTTTTACTGATGGAAGAAATTCCCAAAGGGTCGACCGGCAAACTGCAACGGATTGGCATGGCGCAAAAACTGGGATTGGTCTAAAACCGTGGAAGCTCAAACCCTATTAGAACTTGCACTTACTGGCACGGTTGTTGGGTTCATGGCAGGTTTATTAGGTTTGGGCGGTGGCTTGCTGATGGTGCCCGTGTTGAGTTTTTTATTGGGGAACATGGGCGTCGCTGAGGACCTGTCCATCAAAATGGCGATTGTGACGTCCATGTCGACCATTTTGTTCACATCGATCTCCAGCGTCAGAAGTCACCAAAAGCTGGGCGCTGTGCGATGGGACTTGGTCAAAGGTTTAGCCCCAGGTATCGTGCTGGGAAGTGCCTTGGCCAGCCTCTGGATTTTTGCGGCTGTTAAAGGTGCCACATTGGCGATTTTGTTTGGCCTGTTTGTTTCTTTTTCGGCCTTTCAAATGTTTTTGGATAAAAAGCCAAAGCCATCGCGTCAAATGCCGGGTTTCGTGGGTCAATTGGGCATGGGCGGGCTGATCGGCATGCTGTCTGGTTTGGTCGGAGCTGGCGGGGCTTTTGTGAGTGTGCCTTTGATGACCTGGTGCAACGTGGCCATACACAACGCCATCGGAACCAGTGCTGCATTGGGATTTCCCATTGCACTGGCGAATGTCACCGGCTTTGTCATTAGCGGTATGAAACTGGAGAACCTGCCAGACTGGTCACTTGGCTATATTTGGTTGCCGGGCATGTTGGTCATTGCCTCTTGCAGCGTAGTGACAGCCCCTTTCGGTGCGCGAGCGGCTCACCGACTTCCGGTCAAGAAGCTGAAAAGGGTGTTTTCATTCTTCTTGGTGTTTCTTGCGGCCTACATGTTCAACAAAGGCTTGGGTGCCGCTTGAAGCTCGGTTAGGCGTTCGTTTCGTCAACTGACGCACCATGGCGCTTGATTGTGAAAAAGCCCCATCCACAAAGCCCAAGCCGAGACTGCCGCCAAGGCCAAACCCGCTGCACGGATGCCCCAAGAACCATCACCCAAAGTTCGCATGCGCAAAAATAGCCAAGGCCCGGCCCACAAACTGATGCTGCTGCCCAGCGCAAAAAGGGCCATGGTGGCTGCGCCCTCAAAAGGATGACTGGTCAAGGCCGCGACCATCAAAGCGGAATAAAGCAGGCCACAAGGCATGAAGGCCCAAAGCCCGCCCACCATCCAGGGCGCGGCGCGGCCCCAGCGGGCATTGAAAGTCCGCACACGCGCCCAAAGTTGACGTGCGGCGCCTTCCAGCCAGGCGGGCTGTCTGCCTTGCGCCAACAAGAGCAAGCCCAAAGCCAAGGCTGCCAGGTGCAGCAAGCTCCAGAGCGGACGGATGGCCGCAGATTGCGTGGTCAGCCAGCCCAAGCCCTGTACGCTGGCCGCTGCAAAAGCGCCCAACAAGGAATAACCCAACAATCGGCCCAATTGAAAACCCAGCAACGCCTGCCCACGTTGCGCACCCGCCGCTTGACCAAGTCCTGCGCAAGCGGCCCCGCACATGGCCACGCAATGGGGGCCACCCAACACCCCCATCATCAAGGCCGTGATGGCCAAAGAACTTTGCATGGAATCACTGCTTCAGAGTTAAAGATCGAATTTTCTTTGATCTAAGGGGCGCGCTGATGCACCCGAAATCAAATGATTTTGGAAAATCGGCTGTGGTTTCGGTCCGCCTGAACATAACGGTCGAACACCATGGCCACGCCCCGCACAAAAAACCACCCTGTGGGTGTTACCTGAATCCCGTTCTGATGGATCTGTACCAAGCCTTGCGTTTGAAGTTCTTCAAGCAGGGTCATTTCCTTGGCAAAAAGGGTTTTGAAATCAATCAGCCAAGCCAGATTTATGGATTCATATTGCAAGCTGCCTTGACACATCAAAGCCATGATGACCGAGCGGCGAATCAAGTCATCACGCGACAAAGCCAAGCCGCGCACCACTGGCAAAAGGCCTTGGTCGAGCAGATCGCAATACTCCTCTATAGTTTTTGCGTTTTGGCTGTAAGTGGTGCCCATGCGGCCAATAGAGGACACGCCAAGTGCAATCAAATCGCAGTCGGCTTGCGTGCTGTAGCCCTGAAAATTGCGGTGTAATCGCCCTTGCCGCTTGGCAACCGCCAATGCGTCGTCAGGCAAAGCAAAGTGGTCCATGCCAATGTACACATAGCCGGCATTCTGGAGAGCCTCTAACGATCGTGAAAGCATGCCGACCTTTTGGCTTCCTGTGGGTAAATCTTCGGCATGAATCCGTCGCTGAGGCTTGAACCGTTGCGGCAAGTGTGCATAGGCATACAAGGCAATGCGGTCAGGTCGCAAACGCTTGATTTGTGCCAGCGTTTGATCAAACGATACCGTTGTTTGCAAAGGCAACCCATAGATCAAATCCACATTGACCGACTCAAAACCCAAGCGACGCGAAGCTTCGACCAAATTGAATACCTGTTCAGAGGGTTGAATGCGGTGAATGGCTTTTTGGACATGCGGATCAAAGTCCTGAACGCCAAAACTCAAACGGTTAAAGCCCAGCTCGGCCAGTACGCGCAAACGGCTTTCGTCCACGGTTCGGGGGTCCACTTCCACGGAATATTCACCCCCGGGCACAAAATCAAAATGTTGCCGTAACAGCGCCATGAGCTGGCGCAATTCATCATCACTCAAAAAAGTAGGTGTTCCGCCCCCTAAGTGCAACTGACTCAGCGACTGCCCACGACCTATATGGCGGGTGTGCAACTCGACCTCAATGGCCAAGTAACGCAAATACTCAGCCGCGCGAGCCTTGTGTTTGGTAATGATTTTGTTGCAGGCGCAGTAATAACAAAGCGATTCACAAAACGGAATGTGAATGTACAAAGACAAAGGCAGTGGCTTGCCCACTGCGCCGGACTGGCGTTGCATCAAGGCCTGAACATAATCCGACTCGCCAAATGCATCGACGAATCGGTCCGCTGTGGGGTAGGAGGTGTAGCGAGGCCCGGGCACATCAAAACGTGTCAACAATTCGGGCGAGATCACGGACATTAGGCAGCCTTTTAATTAAAACGTGTTCATTAAGCGTGGGACTTTGCCTGCACCCATGCGATCAGGTATTGACTCAAATCAAAGGTTCTACTTGTAAATGGTGATTTTGATCAAAGACCGGGAATACCCTCGAAAACGGCTGTTTTTTGGGTTTAAGCTCAAGGCTTGATCCAAGGCAAATCCATTTCTGAACCATGAGTTAAACCATGAATCCCCAAGCCATCAAAGTCGCTTGCTCCAACTGCAATTTGCGCGAATTGTGCATGCCCATGGGCCTGACCGACCAAGACATGAACCGTCTTGACGATCTGGTAGCCGTGCGCCGCAGAATCAAAAGGGGCACCACGTTGTTTACAAACGGGGAGAAGTTCACCTCTCTTTATGCCATTCGGACCGGTTTCTTCAAAACTTGCCTGGCCACCGAGGATGGACGCGATCAGGTGACCGGATTTCAAATGGCAGGTGAAATCATCGGTCTCGATGGCATCGTCAACGACCAACACAGCTGCGACGCGGTGGCCCTGGAAGACGCCGAGGTTTGCGTGATGCCTTTTGAGCGAATTGAAGAAATTTCTCGTGAAGTGACCGCCCTACAACACCATGTGCACAAGATCATGAGCCGTGAAATTGTGCGTGAACACGGCGTGATGCTGTTGCTGGGAAGCATGCGGGCCGAAGAGCGGCTGGCGGCATTTTTGCTGAATCTGGTGCAACGAACGCATGCACGGGGGTTTTCACAGTCTGAACTGGTCTTGCGCATGACCCGCGAAGAAATCGGGAGCTATTTGGGCCTCAAGCTCGAAACTGTGAGCCGCACCTTTTCAAAATTCGTCGAAGACGGCACGGTTGAAGTGAAGCAGCGGCATGTTCGAATTCTGGACACCGAAGGACTTCAGCGCTTGGTCAACAACAACCATTGCCATTGATGTGGCGTGCACCTTGGTACGGCCCCTGCCCCGCCTGCCTGTTTATGCGTAAAGAACGGTCAAATTAACGCACATCCTCACCGCACGCTTCATCGACTTTGCGTGCGCATTCAGTAGGGCGTTGGTCACTGGGCACAGGACAACGGTTGAGCTCAAACGGAGACAAAGAGAGCAGCGTGGTCAAGGCACTGGAAGCCATAGTCAAGACCCAAAATGCAAAAAAAGCCAGTGTGTAAACGCCCTGCCTGGAGACGGCCAGCGGGTGGCCAAACCAATGCAGATCCTGCGGATCAACCATACCAAAAACCAGAATCTCCAAAACGCCAGACACAAGGAAGGCGGGCCAAGCAATCCACATCATTCGTTTTGCCAACATGTGCGACTCCATTTCCGACTCAGGGTTTGGTTTCAGGCGCGGGTGAAGGCAAACTGCCAGTAGTCGCATGATTTCGGGCCTGCATGGCGGGGGCCAAGGTGGTTCGAGATGCGGCGTCGTTGATGTTGGACAAAACACTGGACTGAGTCAGCACCGGATCTTGACCGTGAACTGCAAGATAGAACGTGATGAAGGAGGCCACCACCACCACCAAGGGTCCTGCAATGACCAGCCAAACATGGCCAAAAGACCACCAGGGACGATTGGACAGATGGTCATGTTTCGAAGAGATTGCATCGGACATCGGGAAACCTTTTTAAATAAACCGTTAAAAAAGACTCAGCGAGGAACCAGGAAAACTGACTTTTCCTGTAACTCAGACAAGACCTCGCCGTCTGACTTGATCGACTGAATCAGGAATTCGATCGGATGAGGACCGGGCGGCGCGGCATCGTAGGGCAATTGCAATCTGACAGATACCCACATCGATTCTGTCGGGGCTACCCGCACTGTGGTTCCAGTGGCCAGAGTCATGTCTGTCAGCCCCGTGGCGGACAAATGGACATCCAGTGGCGTTTCAGCTGCATTCATGATTTGCAGACGGTACACGTTCTCGATCTTGCCACCGGCCACAATGCGAGCTAAAGAGGCACGATCGCGAACCACATCGACCTTAAAGGGTTTGCGCAAGGCCAAACTGGTGATCAAGGCGGCCACGACAACCATCAATATGGCGCTGTACAACAGTACACGCGGCCTGAACACTCGCCGCAGAGTCTGCTTGGAAGTCCAGTGCTGGTTGATGGCGTTCTCGGTGGAATACTTGACCAAACCACGCGGATAACCCACTTTGTCCATCACGGTATCGCACACATCAGCGCATGCACCACAGCCAATGCATTCGTATTGGAGTCCGTTGCGAATGTCAATGCCAGTCGGGCACACCTGAACGCACAAGGTGCAATCTACACAAGCGCCCAAACCCAGTTGGGTCGCATCGGCATTTTTGGACCGACCGCCACGCGGCTCACCGCGCTCAGCGTCGTAGGTCACGATCAAGGTGTCCTTGTCGAACATGGCACTTTGGAAGCGTGCATAAGGGCACATGTATTTACAGACCTGTTCGCGCATGAAACCTGCATTGCCATAGGTGGCAAAGGCATAAAAGAACACCCAGAACGATTCCCAAGAACTCATATGGCCCATAAAGAACGCCATGCCAAGGTCTTTGATGGGCGTGAAATAACCGACAAATGTGAACCCTGTCCACAGTGCAATGCTCAGCCAGACGATGTGTTTGTAGGTTTTCTTGAACACTTTTTCGGTTGACATGCGCGAATCGTCGAGGCGCATGCGTGCGGATCGGTCCCCCTCAATTTTGTGTTCGATCCACATGAAGATTTCGCTGTACACCGTCTGAGGGCATGCATAACCACACCATAAACGTCCGGCCACTGCGGTGAACAGAAACAAAGAAAACGCCGAAATCACCAGGATGGCGGTGAGATAAATGAAATCCTGTGGGTAGAGAACCAAGCCAAACACATAAAAGCGACGGGCCCCCAGATCGAAAAGCACCGCTTGGCGCTGACCCCATTCGAGCCATGGCAAGCCATAAAAAACCAATTGCGTCACAAACACCATGATCCAGCGCCATTTGGCAAAAATGCCATGCACGCTGCGTGGATAGATTTTTTGAGTCGCTGCATAGAGCGACACCATCTGCACCTCATCCCTAGCAGCAAACACATCACCTACCGGAACGATGGGAATAATCTTGCGGGGACGGTTTTCTTTCGAGTCCAAAACAATTACCTTCAAAAACGCCAGACCGCCACAAAAGTGGTTCGGACGAAGTCATGCCGCGCTGAAATGCCTTATTGACCGGCCAGTGTGGTTTTATTAGACAAGCCCCAAACATACGACGCCAAGACATGAATCTGACCTTCAGTCAGCTTGCTCGCTTGTGCAGGCATCTGGTTGACTTTGCCCTTGTTGACCATGTTGACGATGGCGTTTTCACCCCAGCCGTGCAACCAAATGTCATCGGTCAAGTTGGGGGCTCCCAGGGCGGTATTGCCTTTGCCATCCATGCCGTGGCAGGCAGCACATGCACCAAATTTGGATTTACCCAAGGATGCGCGCAAAGAATCGTGCGGACTGCCCGAAAGGCTCAACACGTAATGCGCCACATTGCGCACATCTTCCGGGTTGCCCACTGTTGCGGCCATGGGTGGCATGTTGCCGTTACGGCCTTGGGTCAAGGTGGTTTTGATGATGTCGTGCGTACCGCCATACAACCAGTCCGCATCGGTCAGGTTGGGAAAGCCCTTGCTGCCGCGCGCGTCAGAACCATGGCATTGGGCGCAATTGTTCATGAACAATCGGTCGCCAATGGCCATGGCTTGGGGGTCCTTGGCCACCTCTTCAGGGGGCATTCCCATGAACTTGGCATACAAGGGGGCCACCTCGGCATTGGCTTTGGCCACCTCGGCGTCGTATTGATCCGCCGAGGTCCAGCCAAATTTTCCCGCCAGATTGCCAACCCCCGGATACATGGCCAAATAGACAAACGCAAACACAATCGTGATCACGAACAAACCGACCCACCAGCGAGGCAGCGGGTTGTTCATTTCGCGCAAATCGCCGTCCCAGACATGACCTGTCGTGTTGTCATTTGCCGTCATGGCCTTGGCCTTGCCGCTGAACCAAAGCAGGATCAGGCAGGCCAAGATACTGACCAGCGTGATGCCGGCCACATACAAGTGCCAGAAATTGCTGATGAAGTCACTCATTTCGATTCCTTATATTTATGTTTTGCTGAGCCCAAATCAGTCATCCTGACGAAATGGCAATTGCGCAGCTTCGTCAAAATTGGCTTGATTTTTACGTGACATGGCCCACCCGATGATGCCCAGGAAGATGACAAAGGTGAGCACGGTCACGAGGGCGCGAAGGCTGTTGATGTCCATGACGTTCTCTCTTTATTTGCGGTGAATGCCCATGCCTTGCAGGTAGGCAATGACGGCATCCATCTCGGTTTTGCCTTTCACGTCGTCTGCGGCCTTGGCAATTTCTTCGTCGGTGTAAGGTGCGCCCAAAGTGCGCAGGCCTTTCATGTGCGCCGGCAGGCTGTCCGCATCGACCGTGTTGTTATTCAACCAGGCATAGGCGGGCATGTTCGATTCGGGCACAAGATCGCGCGGGTTGTTCAGATGAATACGATGCCATTCATCGCTGTAGCGTCCCCCCACACGGGCCAGATCAGGGCCGGTGCGCTTGGAGCCCCATTGGAAGGGACGGTCATAGACAAATTCACCAGCCACCGAATAGGCGCCGTAACGCAAGGTTTCAGCACGAAACGGACGGATCATTTGCGAGTGGCAGTTGTAGCAACCCTCACGCACATAAACATCGCGGCCAATGACTTGCAAAGCCGTGTAAGGCTTGAGGCCCTCGATGGGTTGTGTGGTCGACTTTTGAAAGAACAAGGGCACGATCTCGACCATGCCGCCGACCAGCAGCACGATCAGGATCAACACGATCATCAGAAAGTTGTTGGTCTCGACTTTTTCATGGGAAAGACCGCCCGATTTTTGGTTTTGAGCCATTTTTTAATTCTCCTCAGGCGTGTGCAGCCAGCACGGGAATCTGAACCTCGACAGAACGACCATGGGTCGCTGTCTTGAAAGTGTTCCAGAGCATCACCAACATACCGCCCAAATAAAGCAAGCCGCCCAGCAAACGCAAGACATAGAAGGGGTAAGTGGCTTTCACGGACTCCACAAAGGTGTAGGTCAAGGTGCCGTCTGCATTGACTGCGCGCCACATCAGCCCCTGCATCACGCCGGCAATCCACATGGCCGCGATGTAGATCACGATACCAATGGTGGCGGTCCAGAAATGCAGCTCAATGGCTTTGACGCTGTACATCTTTTTCTGACCAAACAAGCGGGGAATCAGGTAATACATGGAGCCCATGGTCACCAAGCCCACCCAGCCCAGAGCCCCTGAATGCACATGGCCCACCGTCCAGTCGGTGTAATGCGACAAAGCGTTAACGGTCTTGATGGACATCATGGGACCCTCGAAGGTCGACATACCGTAAAAAGACAAGGAGACGATCAGGAATCGCAAAATCGGGTCGTCACGCAGTTTGTGCCAAGCGCCCGACAAAGTCATGATGCCGTTGATCATGCCGCCCCAGCTGGGGGCCAACAAAATGAGCGAGAAGACCATACCAATGGACTGTGTCCAATCCGGCAGTGCCGTGTAGTGCAGGTGGTGTGGACCCGCCCACATGTAGGTAAAGATGAGCGCCCAAAAGTGCACGATGGACAAGCGGTAGGAATAAACAGGGCGTTCCGCTTGCTTGGGAATGAAGTAATACATCATGCCCAGGAAGCCTGCCGTCAGGAAGAAACCTACTGCGTTGTGGCCATACCACCACTGCACCATGGCGTCTTGCACCCCAGCATAAGCTGAGTAAGACTTCATCATGCCCACAGGCAAGGCCGCACTGTTGACCAAATGCAGCAAGGCCACAGCAATGATGAAGGCCCCAAAAAACCAGTTGGCTACGTAAATATGCCGCACTTTGCGGGTACCTACCGTGCCAAAGAAAACAATGGCAAAAGAGACCCAGACCAAGGTGATCAAGATGTCAATGGGCCACTCCAGCTCAGCGTATTCTTTGCCGCTGGTGTAACCCATTGGCAACGAAATAGCGGCCAGAACAATGACGAGTTGCCAGCCCCAAAAGGTGAACGCCGCCAAACGATCATTGAACAAGCGCACACCACAGGTGCGCTGCACCACGTAATAAGCAGAAGCGAAAAGACCGCAACCGCCAAAAGCAAAGATCACCGAATTGGTGTGCAGTGGCCGCAAGCGCCCATAACTGAGCCACGGGACACCCAGATTCAATTCGGGCCAAGCCAGTTGGGCCGCAATGATCACGCCGACCAGCATGCCCACCACCCCCCAAACCACCGTCATGATGGCGAATTGCCTGACAACGGTGTCGTTGTAAGACGTCGCCTGCATATTGGCAAATTTCATTTCTACCTCTTCTTTTTAGATAACTTAAAGATTTTGCGGGTGTATATCGCTTGGCCTCTTGATCGAAATCAATCGTTGCGCAAAATGCGCTCACCTTCGGCCTCGATGTCCTCAAATTGGCCTCGGTGAATTGCCCACCAAAGTCCGCCAAGGATGAAGAAGACCAAGGCAACAGACAGCGGAATCAATAAGTACAAAATGTCCATAACCCTTCTTTCTCAGCGTTTATGAGCCGATGTGCTTGATTGGCTCTGTCGGCTTGGCCAAGCGCAGTGCGTTCAAAACCACCACCAATGAACTCGCGGCCATGCCCAAGCCAGCGGCCCAAGCGGGCAACCATCCCATCAGGGCCAAAGGCACACACGCGGCGTTGTAGGCTGCAGCCCAGATCAGGTTTTGTTTGACAATGCGCAGCGTCTGCCGGCTGCGCATCACCGTGGCCAGCAACATGCCCAGTTGGCTGCCCATCAAGACAAAGTCGGCTTTCGACTGGGCCAAAGGCACCGCCTGCCCCAGGGCAAACGACACATCGGCCCCCGCCAGCACCGGACCATCGTTCAGGCCATCACCCACCATGGCCACCCGGTGTCCATTGGCCTGCAAGTGCTGGAGTGCTTTTAATTTTTCTTGCGGGCTGCAAGCGCCTTGTGCATCCGCAATGCCTACTTGACCGGCCACCTGGGTTACAGCGGCCTGACTGTCACCAGACAAGACCTTCAAGGTGAAGCCCGCACTTTTCAGGGCGCGGACGACTTGGAAGGCCTCAGGCCGCACTTCTTCGGCCATCTCAAAAGTGGCCATCCAACCTTGATCGTCCGACAGATTGACCTGCAAACGATGACTGTCGATGCGGGGTGCATCACAAAATACCGACGAACCCAAGCGTAAATTCATCAAGCTGCCACCGGACAACCGCAACTGCCCTCGAACCCCCTGCCCGGCTTGCTCGGACAGATGCTGCGCGGTCAACGCTTGCAGTGTCGCCGCTTGATCCTCGGTTCGAGCTCGCGCTCGCGCCTCCGCCCACAAAGCCCGGGACGCTGGATGCAAAGAATGCCGGGCCAAACCGGATGCCAAAAGCAGCGCCTGGTCAGCCGAAACACCAGACCGGGTGTGGGTCTGCACCAGCTGAAATGCGTCGCGCGTCAAGGTGCCTGTTTTGTCAAAAATAAAGGTGTCAATGCCCGCCAGATGTTGCAAGGCACTGAGCCTGCGCACCAACACGCCGCCCCGGGCCAGTGCACCGGCCGTCGCCAGCATGGCGGCGGGGGTGGCCAAAGACAAGGCACACGGACACGTCACGATCAGTACCGACACCGCCACCATCAGGGCGTGCGCCGGGTCAGTCGGCCACCAATAAACCGCCGAAGCCAAAGAGGCGATCAGCACAAAAATCAAAAAGGGTTTTGCCCAGCGGTCCACCCACAAAGCCAGGTCGGGCTTGGAGACTGCTGCGCTTTCCATCAACGAAACAATTTGCGCGTAACGGGTGGCGGCACCAACTTGTTCAATTTGCACTTCAAGGGGACCGCTCAGGTTGTGACTGCCCGCAATGACGCGGTCCCCGGTTTGACGTGCCAGCGGCAACGACTCCCCCGTGAGCAAAGCTTCGTCTACTTGGGAGCGACCCGACACCACCCGGCCATCGCCCGCAAAGGCTTCGCCGGGCATGACCTGGATCACATCGCCCACGGCCAAACGCCGAATGGAAATCAACGACCAATGACCATCTGGCTGGCGCAGGCGAACGCTGTCGGGCAAACGGTTCAGCACGGCCTCCAAGGCCCCCGCCGTTCGGTCGCGCAAGCGCTGTTCCAGCCAACGGCCCATGAGCAAGAAAAACACAAACATGGTGAAAGAGTCGAAATAGACTTCGGCACCAAAAGGCCCCGCTGGCTCAAAAGTGCCCAAACTGCTGACGGCAAAAGTCACCAACATACCCAATGCCACTGGCAAATCCATGCTGATCTGGCGCTCACGTAAATCACGCCAAGCGTTGCCAAAAAACGGTGCGCATGAAAAAAAAATCACGGGCAAGGACAACACCCAAGAGGCCCAGCGCAACAAGTGCATGGATTCGGCCGAAATTTCTGCTGGCCCATACAGATAGGACGGCGTGGCGTACATCATCACTTGCATCATGCAAAGGGCGGCCACCGACAAGCGCCACACCATGCGCCGCGCTTCTTGTCGACGAGATTCGTGGGCATGGGCATCGTTGGCGGGCAAGGCTTGGTAGCCCACACGTTGAACCGACTGAAGCCACTCCGAAGGCCGGGTGAGCGCTGGGGACCAAACGATCTGTCCCCGGTGACTGGCGGCGCTGATTTGCACTGAAAGCACACCCGGCACAGCCCGCAAGGCATCCTCCAAGGTGATGGCACATGCTGCGCAGTGCATGCCCTCGAACACCACACTTGAACGCCAGCAACCGGCTTCAGCTTTGTCGGGCAAACTGAACGCAGCCCATTCTTGCGGTGTATCGAGCAGCTGAAGCCGCTCGGCTTCTGAATTTGGTCCTTGCGAAGACGCCGGCCGGGTTGCCGCCAAAGCTTCTGTGGCGGCCCTTGTATCACTGGACAGAGCGGGCAAAACATTGACTCGGGTCATGTTTTGAAGATACGACACAAGACCAAGACAAAGCTTGATTTACATCAAGCACACCCGCGTGAGGCTCTTTTAATCTGGGGTTTTTTAAATCCTTGTATGGAGCGCTTCATGTACAAACGCATTCTCGTGGCCACCGATGGGTCGACTTTGTCCAAAAAGGCCGTGGCTAGCGCCATTGAACTGGCCGCCACTTGCACTGCGGAACTGGTGGCCTTGAAAGTGGTGCCACGCTATCCACAGACCTACTTTGAGGGCAGCATACCCTTGTCGGCCGTGGAGATTTCGCGCGTTGAAACGCAATGGGCCGAAGCAGCGCAAGTGCAATTGGGTGCCGTTGAAAAGGCCGCCAAGGCCAAAGGTGTGGTCGTTAAAACAGTGACCGCCAAATCCGACGTGGTCTCTGACGCCATCATTGCTGCAGCCAAAAAACACAAGGCCGACCTGATTGTGATGGCCTCTCACGGCCGCAAGGGCATCAAACGCTTGCTGTTGGGCAGCGAAACACAGCAAGTGCTGACCCATTCCCACTTGCCGGTTTTGGTGCTGCGCTGAAAGGGGCAGAGGGCAATTTTTCGGCCCTCTGCTAAATAGTTGGCCTGCTGGCTTACTGTCCCTGTGACGCTGACTCGTTTCGGCTAACTCATCAATAGGGTCACCGATTTTTAGGCTGTAAACAGACCTTTGTATTGTTCGCGCAGCAGGTTTTTTTGCACTTTGCCCATGGTGTTGCGGGGCAACTCGGACACCACAAAGCACTTTTTGGGAATCTTGAAGTTGGCCAGTTTGGCCTTGAGTTCGCCCAGCACGGCGTCGGCCTCCAAGGCGCTGCCGGTTTTGAGAATCACCACGGCCACGCCCACCTCGCCAAAATCAGGGTGCGACACGCCGACCACGGCGCTTTCGGCCACCCCTGGCATGTCGTTGATGTAGCCCTCGATTTCGGCCGGATAAACGTTGTAGCCGCCGCTGATGATCAGATCTTTGCTGCGGCCCACGATGGTCACATAACCGCGTTCGTCTACTTTGCCGACATCGCCGGTCTTGAAAAAACCATCCGAGGTGAATTCTTCGGCCGTTTTTTCAGGCATGCGCCAGTAGCCTTTGAACACATTCGGCCCTTGCACATGAATGCCGCCAATCTCGCCCACGGCCATGTCTTTGCCGTCGTCGCCTCGCACCCGCAAGCGCACGCCGGGCAAGGGAAAGCCCACGGTGCCCCCACGTCGCTCGGATTGCTTGGCATAACGCGGGTCGGCGCGGTAAGGGTTAGAGGTCAGCATGGCGGTTTCGCTCATGCCGTAGCGTTCCAAAATGGTGTGCCCGGTGCGGCTTTGCCATTCAGTAAAGGTCTCGATCAGCAAAGGGGCCGAGCCTGCAATGAACAAGCGCATGTTTTTGGCGGCTTGCTGGGTGAGTGACGGTTCGGCCAACATGCGCACATACAAAGTAGGCACGCCCATGAACACCGTGGCGTCGGCCATGCGGGCAATCACGCGTTTGGGCTCAAAGCGGGACATCCAGACCATCTTGCTGCCATTGATCAAGGCGCCATGAATGGCCACAAACAAACCATGCACATGGAAGATGGGCAAGGCATGAATCAGCACATCGTTCTTTTTCCAGCCCCAATAGTCCTTGAGGGTCAGGGCATTGCTGAGCAGGTTGCCGTGCGTCAGCATGGCCCCTTTGCTGCGCCCCGTGGTGCCGCTGGTGTACAAAATAGCCGCCAAATCGTCGGCTTGACGCACCACAGGGGTGTTTTGGTCGCTGTGATGCGCTGCCCGATCGAGCAAGCTGCCCGTGCGGTCATCGTTCAAGGTGAACACATGCCGGGTTCCGGCATTGAAAGCAATTTTGCTGACCCAGCCAAAATTGGCACTGCTGCACACCACCACAGCCGGTTCGGCGTTGCCAATGAAGTAGTCAATTTCGGCACTTTGGTAGGCCGTGTTCAAGGGCAAGAAAACACAGCCCGCCCGTAAAGTGGCCAGATAAAGCACCATGGCCTCAACCGATTTTTCGACCTGCACGGCAATTCGGCTGCCCTCGGGCAATTCCAACGAAGCGAGCAGGTTGGCCACCATGGCGGTGGCCCGATCCAGGTCTTGCCAGCTGTATTGCAATCCGTCATCGGTTTCGACCGCAACCGCATTCAAGTCGGCAGGAAAGGCAGCCCTCAGGGCACAGAATAGGTTGTGGTTGCTCATGGCATGTGAAACGAAAACAGTTCAAATGAGGCTCAAATAACGGACAGGGCCTGCCCAGTAGGCCCTTTTGCGTTAACGCGGGTCAGTCCAATTTGGCACCGGAGGACTTGACGACCTGGGCCCATTTGGTCAGCTCTTTTTTGATAAAGGCCTCAAACTGGGTGGCCGTCACATTAGGAAACTCGGCTCCCTGAGAGGCCCAAACCGCTTTGGCTTCATCGGTTTGGCAAGCACGGCGAATTTCTTCGATGGCCCGCCCCTGGGCATCGGCAGGCGTGCCTTTGGGAGCCCAAACCCCATACCAAGTGGACACGGTGTAGTCTGGCAAACCCAGTTCGGCCGAGCAAGGCACGTCAGGAAAAGCGGCATTGCGCTTGGCACCTGAGACCATCAAGGCCTTGATGCGACCGCCCTTGATGTGCGCGGCCGATGAGCCCAGGCCATCGAACATCATGTCCACGTTGCCTGCAATCAAGTCTTGCAAGGCTGGCCCCGCACCACGGTAAGGAATGTGGGTAATGAAGGTTTGGGTCTGTAACTTGAACAACTCCCCTGCCAAATGGTGCGAGGTGCCGCCACCCGCCGAACCATAGTTCAAACGTCCGGGGTTCTTTTTGACCATGTCAATGAAGGCTTTGAAATCGGCCGCCGTGACCTTTTTGGGGTTGACCACCAAAACCTGGGGCACGTTGGCGACCAAAATCAAAGGGATCAGATCCCGTTCCAAGTCGTAGTCCAACCTGGGGTACATGCTGGGGGCAATGGTGTGGTGCACGGCGCCCATGAACAAGTTGTAGCCATCGGGGGCCGACTTGGCGGCGACGCCCGCGCCCAAAGTGCCCCCGGCACCGCCACGGTTGTCAATGATGAGTTGCTTGCCCGTGAGCTTGGAGAATTGAGCGGACATGGGCCGCGCAAAAGCGTCTGTACCGCCACCCGCCGGAAACGGCACGACCATGGTCACGGGTTTGGTGGGCCAGCTGCTTTGGGCCTGCGCCCACAAGGGTAATCCGCTCGACAAAGCCGCCAAACCCTTCAAGAAGTCGCGGCGTTGCTGCGCATTGAACTGAACAGTCATGAAATGTCTCCTCGTTTTGTTAGTTGCGCATCATAAAGTCAGATGCCCTAAAACGCATCCATTTAAGGGGTTTAACCCTGACGCATGGGCGTCAGGTCAATTTCTGCCTCGGCGTCAGGCAGTTCGCGGCCGAGTCCAGGCCAGCATCGCCACACCGCCCAGCATCATGGGCACGCAAAGCCACTGCCCCATGCTCATGCCCAGGCTGAGCAAGCCCAAATGGGCATCGGGTTCGCGGAAAAATTCGGCCACGAACCTGAAAAAACCATAACCCAGCAAAAATGCCCCTGAAACCTGGCCAGTGGGGCGGTCCTTGCGGGCAAACCACCACAACAAGACAAAAAGAAGCACGCCTTCAAGCGCTATTTGATACAGCTGCGAAGGGTGGCGAGGCAAATCACCTGCGCCCCGAAACACCATGGCCCAAGGCAGAGAAGGATCAGCCACCCGCCCCCAAAGTTCGCCATTTATGAAGTTGCCAATGCGCCCGGCCGCCAGCCCGGTGGGCACACAGGGCGCGACAAAGTCCATGACCTGTAAAAACGTCCGTTGTCGACTGCGGGCAAACCAGGCCATGGCCAAGATCACCCCCAGCAAACCCCCATGAAAACTCATGCCGCCCTGCCAGACTGCCAAAATTTCTAAGGGGTTCGATAAGTAATAAGCTGGCTTGTAAAACAGGCAATAACCCACACGACCACCCAAAATAACCCCCAAAACCCCCAAAAACAAGATGTCCTCAATGTCCCGTTTCTGCCATTGGGGCAAGTTTTTGAAGGGTGCATGACCCAGACGCCCCACAGCCAAGACATAAAAAAGGCCAAAGGCCGCCATATAAGTCAGGCCATACCAATGGATGGCCAATGGGCCCAGTTGCAGGGCGACGGGGTCGATTTGAGGGTGAATCAGCATGCCGCGATTGTGCACCGACCCGAGCCCCCCGAGGCACATCGGGTCAAGCCGAGCCCCGTTAGAATGTGCCGACTTACTTTTGGGCTTTTCAAAGACACCTTCATGAGCGACAAAATCATCCCCATCACTCCCCTGACTCCGATCAACCGCCGCAGTGCGAACATCACCCAAGGCAAGTCCCGCGCGCCCAACCGCTCGATGTACTACGCCATGGGCTACGAAGAAGGCGATTTCGTCAAACCCATGGTCGGTGTAGCGAACGGTCACAGCACCATCACCCCTTGCAACAGTGGCTTGCAAAAACTCGCCGATGCAGCCATTCAAGGCATCGAAGAGGCCGGTGGCAATGCCCAAGTGTTTGGCACCCCCACCATTTCTGATGGCATGGCCATGGGCACGGAAGGCATGAAGTTCTCGCTGGTCAGCCGCGAAGTCATCTCGGATTGCATCGAAACCTGCGTGCAAGGCCAGTGGATGGACGGCGTGCTGGTGGTGGGCGGCTGCGACAAAAATATGCCCGGCGGCATGATGGGCATGTTGCGTGCCAACGTTCCGGCCATTTATGTGTATGGCGGCACCATCTTGCCAGGCCGTTATCAGGGCAGAGACCTGAACATCGTCAGCGTGTTCGAAGCCGTGGGCGAAAACGCCGCAGGCAAACTGAGCGACTTTGACCTGAAGGAAATCGAAAAACGGGCCATTCCCGGCACCGGTTCTTGCGGCGGCATGTACACCGCCAACACCATGTCTTCGGCTTTTGAGGCGCTGGGCATGTCCCTGCCCTACTCGTCAACCATGGCCAATCCGCACGACGAAAAGCAGAATTCGGCCAAAGAATCGGCCAAAGTGCTGATCGAAGCCATCAAAAACGACCTCAAACCGCGTGACATCGTCACCAAAGAAGCCATTGAAAACGCCGTCGCGGTGATCATGGCCACGGGGGGTTCGACCAACGCTGTGCTGCACTTTTTGGCCATTGCCCACACCGCAGGCGTGGACTGGAGCATTGACGACTTCGAGCGCATGCGCAAAAAGATCCCCGTGATCTGCGACTTGAAGCCCAGCGGCAAGTATTTGGCAGTCGATTTGCACCAAGCAGGCGGCATCCCGCAGGTCATGAAAGTCTTGCTCAAAGCCGGTTTGTTGCATGGCGACTGCATGACCATCAACGGCAAAACCATTGCTGAAAACCTAAAAGACGTGCCTGACGTGCCACGCGCCGACCAGGATGTGATTCGCCCAATCGACAAGCCCATGTACGCCGAGGGCCACTTGGCCATTTTGAAAGGCAACCTGTCTCCTGAAGGTGCTGTGGCCAAGATCACGGGCTTGAAAAACCCGGTCATCACCGGACCTGCCCGCGTGTTTGACGACGAGCAATCGGCCTTGGAGGCCATCTTGGCCGGCAAAATCAAGGCCGGTGATGTGATGGTTTTGCGTTATTTGGGACCCAAAGGTGGCCCCGGAATGCCCGAAATGTTGGCCCCCACGGGTGCCTTGATCGGTGCGGGCTTGGGTGAAAGTGTCGGCTTGATCACCGATGGCCGTTTCTCGGGTGGTACTTGGGGCATGGTGGTGGGTCACGTTGCCCCGGAAGCTGCGGCCGGTGGCACCATCGCTTTTGTCAACGAAGGCGACAGCATCACCATTGACGCCACCACCTTGGTCTTGGAGCTGAATGTACCTGAGTCGGAACTGGCCAAACGCCGTGAAGGCTGGACCCCGCCCGCACCGCGTTACACCCGTGGTGTGCAGGCCAAGTTTGCTTTCAATGCCTCGAGTGCCAGCAAGGGTGCGGTGCTCGACCTGTATTAAGGCTCTGCCGCTTAATCAACCCAAACTACCAAGCAAACGAAATCATCGTTTGCCTGGCCCAGCAAAAAGCCGCTTAAAAGCGGCTTTTTGCTGGTGGCTTTGGGCCAAAGTTGCGTTCTGATCCGCTTTGGCAACCTGGCAAGACATGCTGCCGGGAAAACGGTCGCGCCGAAACGGCGCACTCAAATGATTACAAACCGATGGCCGCAATCCCGGCTTTGGCAATCTGCGCGTCCTCTGGAGATTTGACGCCGCTCACCCCCACCGCCCCCAAGCAAACGCCGTCTTTCATGATCGGTACACCGCCTTCGAGCATGCCCTGGACCAGAGGGGCCGACAAAAAGGCGTAGCGCCCACCGTTGATGATGTCTTCGTATATTTTGGTTTCACGCTGACCCATGGCTGCCGTGTGGGCCTTGGCAGGGGCGATGTGCGATGACAGTGGCGCAGCCCCGTTCAGTCGCTGAAAGTGCAGCAAATGTCCACCGGCATCCACAATGGCGATGCTGACCGCCCAATTGTTTTTCTGGGCTTCAGCCTGAGCTGCTGCTGCAATGGCCTGGACATCGGACAATTCAAGGACGCTTTGGGTTTTCATGGTTTTGTTCTGGGTAAAAAATAAAACCGCAAGCATACACGGCCAAATCCCCTTCATTCCACTCTCAAAAGCAAAAGTGATTCACCCTGATAACCCCACGGCAGCTCGGATTTATGCAAGCTCTGACAGCCTGACCCTACAATGACATCGCCTTGATTTCAAGGCTTGAACAGGAGATACACATGAGCGACCTTCGCACCCTTAATTCTGCCGATTGGGGCCAAGTTGACCTCGCGGCACGTAACCGCGTACTGCGCAACACTTATTGGCTGCTCGCCCTGAGCCTTTTGCCCACCGTGCTGGGGGCCTGGATCGGCGTATCCACAGGCATTACCCAATCCCTTTCCGGGGGTGTGGGTCTGGTGGTTTTCTTGGCAGGCGCCTTTGGCTTCATGTTTGCCATCGAAAAGACCAAAAACTCGGCAGCGGGTGTGCCCGTTTTGCTGGCTTTCACCTTTTTCATGGGCCTCATGCTGTCTCGCATGATCGCCATGGTGCTGGGCTTTAAAAACGGTTCCGACCTGATCATGACCGCCTTTGCCGGGACAGCCGGTGTTTTCTTTGTCATGGCCAGCTTGGCCAGCACCATCAAGCGTGACATTTCCGGCATGTCCAAATGGCTGTTTGTGGGCGCATTGGCCATCATGATCGGTGGCATCGTCAACGTCTTTATCGGCTCCACCGTGGGCATGATGGTGATCTCGGTCATGGCGATCGGCATCTTCAGCGCCTACATGTTGTACGACCTGAAGCAAATCATTGATGGCGGCGAAACCAACTACATCAGCGCCACTTTGGCTTTGTACTTGGATATCTTCAACGTGTTCCAAAGCTTGCTGGCCTTGTTGGGCATCATGGGCGGTGAACGCGACTAAGCGCTGACACAAGCCATCTTTACTCAAGCCCTCTTGGCTTGAGGTATACAAAAGGCTCCCTCGGGAGCCTTTTTTGCGATTAAACGATCCTGAAAATGGGTCAAATTACCGTTCAAGCCAGCTCAAACATGGCCATGCTTTCGACATGGGCCGTGTGGGCAAACATGTTGATCACGCCCGCACTCACGCATCGGTAGCCCGCACGGTGCACCAAAATACCCGCGTCACGGGCCAACGTGGCCGGATTGCAGCTGACATACACAATGCGCCTCGGCGGCGTCCAGCCCTGACGCAGCGCGGGGTCTTCATGCAATTCGGCCAGCGCTTTGACCAAGGCAAAGGCTCCCTCACGGGGGGGGTCCACCAGCCATTTGTCGGCGGCACCATCGGCCACCAGCATGGCGGGCGTCATGTCAAACAGGTTACGTGCGACAAATTGGGTTGGGGCCAAGCTTTGGCCCTCGGCTCGCATGGCCTGGTTGAGCGCGTAGTTATCGCGTGAGCGGGCCACTAAGGTCTCAGCGCCTTCAATGCCCAAGACTTCGGCCGCTTGCGTGGCGATGGGCAAGGTGAAATTGCCCAAACCGCAAAACCAGTCGATCACCCGCTCGCCTTTATTCGCTTGCAGCAAGCGCAAGGCGCGGGCCACCAGAACGCGGTTAATGAACGGGTTGACTTGGGTGAAGTCGGTTGGCCTGAAGGGCATGCTGATGCCAAAGTCGGGCAGTCCATAGCCAAGTTGGGGTCCCCCTTCGTCAAGCAAATGCACGGTGTCCGGCCCCTTGGGCTGCAACCACCACTGCACATTTTGCGCAGCTGCAAACGCGCGCAACAAAGCTTTGTCAGCATCGCTCAGAGGCTCCAAATGGCGCAACACCAGCGCAGTGACGGTGTCGCCACAAGCCAACTCCAGTTGAGGCAAGGTTTCGCGGGCCGCCATTTGGCCTATCAACTGACGCAGTGGCAACAACATGCGGCTGACATGCGGGGGCAAAACGGGGCACACCTTCATGTCGGCGATGTAGCGGCTTTTGCGCTCATGAAAGCCAATCAGCACTTCGCCCCTTTTAATCACATAGCGCACCGACAAGCGCGCCCGATAACGGTAGCCCCAAGTGGGCCCCTCGATCGGTCGCAACAGGGTTTCGGCTTTGACTTTGCCCAAGTGCCACAAGTTGTCTTCGAGCACCCTTTGCTTCACGGCCACTTGGGCCGAGGCCTCTAAGTGCTGCATCTTGCAGCCACCACAAGAGCCTGTGTGAAGCCCAAAATGCGGGCATCCGGGGCGCACACGCTGAGAGGATTCGTGGTGAATTTGCGTCACCGTGCCCTGCTCCCAATTGTTCTTTTTTCGGTTCACCTGCACCGAAACCAGCTCAAAGGGCAAAGCCCCCTCGATAAAAACCACCTTGCCATCGGGACGGCGCGCGATGCCTTGGGCATCCATATCAAGGGACCCCACACGCAACCAGCCCTCGGGCAGGTCGGCACTGGAATGGCTGTCTTCGTCGGCGTGGGATTGGGAAAGGGAAATATCGGGATCGCTCATGACTTGATTGTCTCAGGGTGTAGGGGCACGACGGGCCAGGGGGTCAACACCCGGCGCGTCTGTGTTCAGTTCCAGGCTTGCAGGTATTCCTGCCAATGGGTTTCTTGCGCCGACAAGGCGGCCAGGTTGTCTTTGACGAAACTGATTTCAGTCGCATATTCCACCTCGGTCAACCCGCCGCGCATTTTTTGGAAGCGGCAATAAAGGAGGTAGGTGTTCATCACATCCGTTTCGCAATAACGCCGGATGTCTTCAGTTTTGCCAGCCAAAAACTCCCCGTAAACATGCCCGCCGTCCATGCCCAACTTACCGGGAAAGCCACAAAGTTTGGCCATGGCATCCATAGGTGCGTTGTTGCGGGGGGTGTATTTGGCCAATAAATCCATCAAATCCAAGTGCCGCAAGTGGTATCTAGAAATGTAGTTGTTCCACTTGAATTCGCGGTCGCTGGCATTACCGCCCTCGCCCATGTCCCAATATTTGTCCGCCACAATGCCGTGTTGCAGGCCACGGTAATGCAGCACGGGCAGGTCAAAGCCACTGCCGTTCCAGCTGACCAATTGGGGTTCGTGCTTTTCGATGGCGTTGAAAAATGTCTGAATGATGCGGCCTTCGCTCAGGCCATCTCGGTCCACGAAGGAGTGGATGCGCAGCCCTTCGGCGTTGCGAAAAACGCAGCTGATCACCAAAACGCGCTGCAAATACAGGGGCATGAAGTCGCTTTTGCCCTGTTCAGCCCGCTCGGCCTGCCACTGGGCATGGACTTCCACATCGGTTAATTCCGGGGAGCCCGGGTTCAGGCGACGCCACCCTGCGATGTCGGGCAGTGACTCAATGTCAAAAACCAGGACGGGCCAAGGCATTGGCTGAACGGCTCAGCGTGCGGGCAAGAGTTTGGCGGGATCAACAGGTTTGCCTTGTCGGCGCACCTCGAAATGCAGCTTGACCCGGTCAGAATCGGTTTTACCCATTTCTGCAATCTTTTGCCCTTTACGGACCTTCTGATCCTCTTTAACCAACAAAGACTGGTTATGGGCGTAGGCCGTCAAGTAGACGCTGTTGTGTTTCAGGATGATCAGGTTGCCATAGCCGCGCAAGCCAGCCCCGGCGTAAACCACCTGACCATCAGCAGCAGCGATGACAGGGTCGCCAGCGGCACCCGAAATATCAAGGCCTTTGTTTTTGACTTCGTCAAAACCGCCAATCAAGGTCCCGTTGGCGGGCCAAATAAAGGCCAAACCTTCGTCTCCGGGGGCGGAGTTGGCCGCAGCCGTCGTTTCAGGCTTGGCAGGTGCAGGGGTGGCCCCCGGTGTAATGGGTCGAACCACTACACCCGAAGTTTCCACCGAAGCACCTGGCGGCACCACGCGCAGCACTTGGCCCACTTCAATCACATTGGGATTGGCCAAATTGTTCCAACGCACCAGATCACGCCATCCTTGCCCGTTATCCAAGCCAATGCGGGTCAGGGTATCGCCGCGCTGAACCGTGTAATAACCGGGTTTTCCGGCGTTTTCGCTTCCGGGCAGTGGCTTGGCAAGCTCTGCCACAGGGGCTGCGGTGACCTCGGTGCTTGCCGGACGGGAACTGGAGGCCGCAACGGCAGGGGATTTGCCAGCGACAGAACGGTCCTCGACCGGTGCGGGTGCGCGTGGCGAAGAGCTGCAAGCAGTCAACAAGGCCGCGGCCAAGGTGGCGGCCAGCATGGGCACAGCGGAAAAACGAAAGTAAGGGGTCATCGGGCTTTTCGGTTCAGGCAACGCCTGATTTTAGAGGCACAAAATGCACAGCTTCAAGAACTTGACGATCAAAGCCTTCGGCTGTTTTAAGAATCACCACCAGCGCTTGGTGACCTGCGGGCGTCACCGTGGGGGCGATCAAGCGTCCACCCACAGCCAGTTGATCCAGCCAGCTTTGGGGCACGTTCTCGCCCCCTGCTGCCGAAATAATGCCCGCATAGGGGGCGCCCTTCGGATAGCCCAGCATGCCGTCGCCAAAGATCAAGTGCACGTTGTGCAGCTTGAAAGGGCGTAAATGGGTCCTGGCTTTTTCATGCAGCCCCCGCAAGCGTTCAATGCTGTAGACCTCGGTGGCGACATGGCTTAAGACGGCAGCTTGGTAACCACAACCGGTCCCAATCTCCAGAATTCGGCCCAACTTGCCCGGCACATCCTGACAGAGCAACTCGATCATTCGGGCCACCACATTGGGTTTGGAGATGGTTTGCCCCAAACCGATGGGCAAACTGGTGTCTTCGTAGGCCTGATTGGCCAACGCAGTTTCGACAAAACAATGCCGCTCAACCCGGCCCATAGCGTCCAGAACACGGGGGTCTTTGACGCCTTGTTCGGCCAGTTTGCGCACCATGCGCGCGCGCACCGCCCCAGAATCGAGGCCCAAACCAGAAACCTGTGCACTGGCCGCCTTGGGCTGGGTTCCCGCCGGTTTCTGGCCCGCCGGGGCCGTTGCGCCAGCAGGCACTTTGCGCGCCGTGGCCGTGCCCTTGCCAGCGCCCGTTCCCGCGCCCGTATTGGACAATTTGATCGGGAAGCCGGGGCGTTGGCTCATGCGGGGGCCTGCTGAGACAAACGTGCCAATGTTTGATCCCAATGCCTGAGTTGGTCATGCTCGGTCAGGTCGACCTTGAGGGGGGTCACCACCACATGCCCCAAACCTGCGGCATGAAAATCCGTGCCCTCGCTGTCGTCCATGGCGGCCCCGGCATTGCCAATCCAGTACATGGTCTGGCCTCGGGGGTCTACTTGCGTGATCACGGGTTCAGCGGCATGGCGACGGCCCAGACGACACAGTTTGGCGGACTTGATTTGGTCCAAGGGCAAATTGGGCACGTTGATATTCAGCAACCATGGACGTGTCAGCAGAGAGTTTTCGGCCTGCATTTGCAACACCAGTTCTTTGACCTTGGCCGCTGCAGCGTCCAGGTGTGCCCAGCCTTTTTCCATTTGAGAGACGGCCATGGCGGGAATTCCAAACAAATAGCCTTCCATGGCCGCACCCACCGTGCCCGAATAAAGGGTGTCGTCGCCCATGTTGGCGCCGTTGTTGATGCCGGAAATCACCAAGTCTGGCCGATATCCCAACAAACCCGTCAGGGCAATGTGCACACAGTCGGCAGGGGTGCCATTGACATATCTGAAGCCATTGTCGGCACGGTTCACATACAAGGGCGTGTGCAGCGTCAAAGCGTTGGATTTGGCGCTGTTGTTGTGCTCTGGGGCCACCACTTCCACATCGGCAATGCTTTTGAGGGCCTCAAACAAGGCCACAATGCCTTCTGCCCGGAAACCATCGTCGTTGGAAATAAGAATTTTCATGCTGTACCCGTTTGAATAGGCCGATTGTAGGTTGCCGCCCTGAAGACAAAAGACATTTGAACCCAACAAAATTGGTCGCTGTGGGGACATGGCGGGTCACGGCAGACTGCCTAAGATGCAGGCCATCACATGACGCACACCTCAAGGAGAAACTGAATGCACGCTTGGCTTTGCGAGAACCCCACAGGGGTCGATGCGCTGACCTGGAAAGAACTGCCCACGCCCACCCCTGGGCCCGGTCAAGTGTTGATCAAAATTCAAGCCGCCAGCCTGAACTTCCCCGATCTGCTGATTGTTCAAAACAAATACCAGATGAAGCCAGAATTGCCTTTTGTGCCTGGCTCCGAGTTTGCAGGTGTGGTGCAAGCCCTTGGCGAAGGGGTCAACAACCTCAAGCTTGGCCAAGCCGTGGCCTGCCTCACGGGAACCGGGGGGTTTGGCACCCATGCCCTCGCACCGGCCAAGCTGTGCCTGCCTTTGCCCGAGGGGTTCTCGACGGTGGATGGCGCAGCTTTCATCATGACTTATGCCACCTCACACCACGCTTTGCTGGACCGTGCTGCCCTGAAAGCCGGGGAAACCGTGCTGGTTTTGGGCGCGGCAGGCGGGGTAGGCACAGCGGCGATACAGATCGCCAAAGCTGCCGGGGCTAAGGTGATTGCGGCCGCTTCGACCGATGAAAAATGCGCACTCTGCACCGCTTTGGGGGCCGACGCCACGATCAACTACAGCCGCGAAAATTTGCGTGAAGCCCTTAAAACACTCACCGACAACAAAGGCCCCGATGTCATTTACGACCCTGTCGGCGGGGATTTGGCAGAACCTGCTTTCCGCTCCATTGCCTGGCGCGGTCGCTACTTGGTGGTGGGCTTTGCGGGGGGCCCGATCCCTGCCCTGCCCCTGAACCTGATGTTGCTCAAGGGCGCTTCACTGGTGGGCGTCTTCTGGGGCGACTACGTGAAACGCGAACCCCAAGCCAACGCTGCCACGATGGCAGCCCTGGTCAAGTGGTATGCCGAGGGCAAAATCAAACCCGTGATTGACCGCAGCTTGCCCATGCCCGACTTAAAGTCAGCTTACGCTTTGATGGGTTCACGCAGCGTAATGGGCAAACTGGTCATGGTGAACGAATAACGCTTCTGCGCTCGGCTTGACCGGGACCCGATACCAAAAAAAGAGGCCCGTGGGGGCCTCTTTTTTATGTGCACAACATAGCGGATAGCGGCATAAGCCGCCCCAAAGTCAGTTGGCCGTGGCCTCTTCAGGCTCGGTGGGCTCGGAGCGGGAAGACCGGCTTTCTTTCTTCGGGTTGGGCGTGATGTCCAGCAACACCTCGTCTTTGTCGTCGATGTCCACTGTCAAACGGCCGCCATCGATCAATCTGCCGAACAACAACTCGTCGGCCAAAGCCTTGCGGATCGTGTCCTGAATCAGACGCTGCATGGGGCGAGCGCCCATGAGGGGATCGAAACCTTTTTTGCCCAAGAACTTGCGCAAAGAGTCGGTGAAGGTGACTTCGACCTTCTTCTCGGCCAGCTGGGTTTCAAGTTGCAGCAAGAACTTGTCGACCACGCGCAGGATGATTTGGGCATCCAGCGGCTTGAAGCTGACCATGGCATCGAGGCGGTTGCGGAACTCGGGGGTGAAGAGGCGTTTGATGTCACCCATTTCGTCGCCGGCCTGACGAGGGTTGGTGAACCCGATGGTGGCCTTGTTCATGGTCTCGGCGCCCGCATTGGTCGTCATGATGATGATGACGTTGCGGAAATCGGCCTTGCGCCCGTTGTTGTCGGTCAGGGTGCCATGGTCCATGACCTGCAACAACACGTTGAAGATGTCCGGATGGGCTTTTTCGATCTCATCGAGCAGCAGCACGCAGTGTGGCTTTTTGGTCACGGCCTCGGTCAGCAAGCCGCCTTGGTCAAAACCCACATAACCCGGAGGCGCACCAATCAGGCGGCTGACGGCGTGTCGCTCCATGTACTCGGACATGTCAAAGCGGATGAGCTCAATGCCCAAAATATAGGCCAACTGTTTGGCGGCTTCGGTTTTGCCGACGCCTGTGGGGCCACTGAACAAGAAAGAGCCAATCGGCTTGTCGGTCTTGCCCAGGCCCGAGCGGGCCATTTTGACGGCCGAGGCCAACACTTCCAGGGCTTTGTCCTGACCAAACACCACAGACTTCAGATCGCGCTCAATGGTCTGAAGTTTGCTGCGATCGTCGTTGGACACATTGGCCGGCGGAATGCGGGCGATTTTGGCAACGATGTCTTCGATTTCGGCCTTACCGATGGTCTTTTTGCGCTTAGAAGCCACCATGATGCGCTGGGCAGCACCGGCCTCATCAATGACGTCGATCGCCTTGTCAGGCAATTGGCGGTCGTTGATGAACTTGGCCGACAACTCTGCAGCAGCCTGCAAGGCGGCAACCGTGTATTTGACGCTGTGGTGGTCTTCAAATCGGCTCTTGAGACCTTTCAGAATGTCCACAGTTTCAGCCACGGTCGGCTCCACAACGTCCACCTTCTGGAAACGGCGGCTGAGCGCAGCGTCTTTTTCGAAAATGCCCCGGTACTCGGTGAAAGTGGTCGCGCCAATGCACTTGAGTTGACCACTCGACAAAGCCGGTTTGAGCAGGTTAGACGCGTCCAGCGTGCCGCCAGAGGCCGCACCCGCACCGATCAGTGTGTGGATTTCGTCAATAAACAAAATGGCATTGGGCTTGTCTTTGAGCGACTTGAGAACACCCTTCAGGCGTTGCTCAAAATCGCCCCGGTACTTGGTACCCGCCAACAAAGCGCCCATGTCCAGCGAGTAAACATTGGCCTGCGCCAGAATTTCGGGCACGGTGCCCTGCGTGATGCGCCAGGCCAATCCCTCGGCAATGGCAGTTTTTCCCACGCCGGCTTCACCCACCAGCAGCGGGTTGTTTTTGCGGCGACGGCACAGGATCTGAATGGTTCGCTCCACTTCGTACTCGCGGCCGATGAGCGGATCGATCTTGCCCTCTTTGGCAGCTTGGTTCAGGTTGTTGGTGAACTGCTCGAGTGGCGACGCTTTTTCGTTGCGTTCACCGCCGCCACCGCCCTCTTCGCCTTCGTTGCTGGCGGGGTTTTCGGCAGATTTGGTCGCCTCTGGCGGGTCGCTCTTGCGAATGCCGTGGGCAATGAAATTCACCACATCGAGGCGCGTGATGCCTTGTTGATGCAAGTAATACACCGCGTGTGAGTCTTTTTCGCCAAAAATCGCCACCAGGACATTGGCCCCGGTGACTTCTTTTTTGCCACTGCCTGTGGATTGCACATGCATGATGGCGCGCTGTATTACGCGCTGAAAACCCAAGGTGGGCTGGGTGTCCACCTCTTCGGCCCCGGCAACCTGCGGGGTGTTGTCCTTGATGAAATTGCTCAAGGCTTTGCGCAAATCATCCATGTTGGCGGCACAGGCACGCAGGACTTCTGCGGCGCTGGGGTTGTCCAACAGGGCCAACAGCAAGTGCTCAACCGTGATGAATTCATGGCGCTGCTGCCGGGCCTCAACAAAGGCCATATGCAAGCTGACTTCCAATTCTTGGGCAATCATGTGATTTCCTTTTTGCCTTGCTGATAAAGATAGAGATGAAGTGGGGGGTTAAACCCACTATTCAATAGGTTCACTGACACATTGCAGTGGATGACCGGCCTGTTTGGCCGCATCCAGCACTTGGTCCACCTTGGTGGCCGCCACATCGCGGGAATAAACCCCGCAGATGCCTTTGCCATCAAGATGGATCTTGAGCATGATTTGAGTCGCTGCTTCGCGGTCTTTGCTGAAAAATTCCTGAATCACCATCACCACGAACTCCATGGGCGTGTAGTCATCGTTCAGCATCGCCACCTGATACATCTGGGGCGGTTCAATTTTCTGTGCGCGGCGTTCCAGCACCACCGATTCGCCACCATCGGGCACTCGGGGGGACACGGTCGGCAGCGTCGGAATTGCGGGTTTTTTCGTTGCCATGATTTCATTCTATAGACGGTTTGGGCCATCTTGCGGAGGCCTGTCACAAAAGTCTTGAATGGCGAGGTAAAAAATCAAGCATCGGGGAAAACCGCACATTGACAAAACTGATAAGTACGTATCAAACTTATAAAAAACTGGAGTCATCGCATGCCCACTGGTAAAGTCAAATGGTTTAACGACGCCAAGGGTTTTGGGTTTATCGAACCCGATGGGGGCGGCCCTGACGCTTTTGCCCACTTTTCCGCCATTCAATCCGAAGGCTTCAAGAGCCTGAAAGAAGGCGCGAGGGTCACTTTTGATCTCACCGAAGGCAATAAAGGCCTGATGGCGGCCAACATACGGGCCGAAAACGGGCCTTCTACACCCGAATCTGCCTCCGAAAACCCAAATTATCAGCCTCCCCATGAATAAACCCGGCCTTTATGGCGGGGCATGCGTCTGCAAGAACTGATTGCGTCAGGTTATCCTCGCAGGGTTTGCAACAAGACCCGAGTGCTTTAGCCCATGATCGCCGCCGTTTTTTCTGCCCCCATCCGCTGGTTCAAACTCCGCCACGCCTGCGCCTTGTGGGCTTCGATGGTGGTTTTTTCAGGCATGGCTCAGTCGGGGCCGCAGCTTCAATTGCCACGCGCCAAGCTCACGGCTGGCATGCATGTGCTGGATGTTCAGCTGGCTCAAACCCCTGAGCAACGGCAAATTGGCCTGATGTGGCGCAAAGAAATGCCGCAGCATGAGGGCATGCTTTTTGTTTTTGAGCAAGCCAGTACCCAGTGCTTCTGGATGCGAAACACCTTGATACCTTTGACGGCAGCGTTTGTGGCCGACGACGGGACCATCGTCAACTTGGCCGATATGAAGCCACAAAGCGACGACTCTCACTGCTCGGAAAAGCCCGTTCGCTATGTTTTGGAAATGAATGTGGGGTGGTTTGCCAAGCGCCAAATCAAGCCCGGCTACAAATTAATCGCGGCCATTTTTGCCCGCTAAGATCAGAAATCCCATAACCGGGTCAGCCAATGCGGGGCAGTTGCCCTGCGAAGGTATCGGCTTAGACGCCCCAGACCACGTCGGATTCTTCCGCCAGGGAGCGCCTCAAGAGTTTGAGCATTGGGGCGGCTCTTTGGGACAAACTCACCACGTTTTGTGGCCGCGAGGCCTCATCTTCAGAGGAAGCGCGATTTTGGGCTTGTTCCTGACGATTTTTTCGCTCTGCCTCGTCCAAGGTCACCGCTTGCTCGAGGACGGCAATGACTTTAGGCAAATCATGGCTTAAAACGATTCCTTTTACGGGGTCATTTCCCAGCATGATTTTGAGTAAGCGACGGGCATCGGCGTCCAGCATGATGAGATCGGCGCAGGCCTTGGATTTGAATTTGAACAACATGCCCGACTCCCTTTGAATTGATTTCAGCGTCCGACGGTCTCCACGCCATCGTCTTCGTCGGTGTCGCCTTGAATCAAAGCCTTGAGTTTATGGCTGGCATGAAAGGTGGCAACACGACGTGCATCAATAGGAATCAACTCTCCGGTGCGAGGATTCCGTCCCGGGCGGGCGGCCTTGGTTCGCAGCTGAAAATTGCCAAAACCGGAAATTTTGACATCTTTACCAGAGATCAGTTGGTCGACCAGCAGGTCGAAAAAGGCATCGACCATGTCCTTGGATTCACGTTTATTCAAACCGATTTGCTCAAACAACAAATCGGCCAAGTGCGCCTTGGTCAGCGCGGGCGTTTCCAATGATTCAAAACTGATTTGCATGGTCAATGCCTCAAGAACGCAGTCGCGCAGCGACTTGCTGCGCCAACTGATTCAACACGCTGCTCATGGTGCTGTCGATTTGATCATCGGTCAAGGTGGTGTCACCCCCATGCAACTTGAGTCGAACGGCCATGCTCTTTTCGCCCAAAGCCAAACCGCCAGCCGTCGCGTCTGATTTAGGTCGGTAAATGTCGAACAACACGGCCTCTTTCAGCAAGCCCTGAGTCGGTGCGCTGTGGATGGCTTGCATCAACTGGGCATGGGTGACCGACTCTTTCACGATCACGGCGATGTCGCGTTCCACCGCTTGCAGCTTGGCCACGGCTTGGGCTACGGGCACCTGGCGCTGAAGCAAGGCGTCCAAATCCAACTCAAAAACAACGGGGGCGTGGGGCAATTCCCAGGCTTGACGCCAGCGCGGATGCAACTCCCCAACGTGACCGATCACGCGACCCTGCAACAGCACCTGTGCGCAGCGGCCAGGGTGCATTGCAGGGTGCTCGGCGGCCATAAATTCGGCTTGGGCGGGTGCCAGCAAGCTTTCGACGTCGGCTTTGACATCGTAAAAATCAACCAGTCGTGATTTTCCTGTCCAGTTCAGCGGCTCCAGTGGGCCCCAAGCCATGCCGGCCGCTTTCATGGGTTGGTCAAACCCTTCCACGGTGGTGTCACTGCCTTGAACGCTGGAATCGCGCCAGAAAACACGGCCCAACTCGAACACCCGCACGCTGTCGGCTTTGCGGTCTGCATTAAATTTGACCACTTGCAACAAGGAGCCGATCAAACTGGATCGCATGACGCTCATTTGGCTGGCTATCGGGTTGAGCAAGCGAATCGGATCGGGATTGCCACACAGGTCTTTTTCCCAGCTTTCATCGACAAAGCTGAAATTGATGGTTTCTTGATACCCCAGCGCGGCCAGACTGCGACGCACCGAGAACGGGTTGCGTGAGTTTTCTGGGCGGATCTTGGCCGTGATCGGGGCCAATGGCGGATGCGTGGGCAAATTGTTGTAGCCCACCATGCGAGCCACCTCTTCAATCAGGTCTTCCTCGATTTGAAGGTCAAAACGGAAACTAGGCGGGCTCACGCTGACAGTCCCGTCGCTCTCGGTCACATCCAGCCCCAGACCGCGCAAAGCGTCAGCGCATTGTTGCTGCGTCAAGGCCATGCCGATGACCTTGACGGCACGCGAAACCCTCAAAGTCACGGGCTTGGCTGTCGGCACGTTCAGCGTTTGGTCATCGACAGGGCCGACTCGGGTCTCGGTTGTGCCGCAAATGTCCAACACCAATTGCGTGATGCGTTCGATGTGTTCCACCGTGAGGGCTGGGTCCACGCCGCGCTCAAAACGGTGGCCCGCATCGGTCGAAAAGTTGTAGCGGCGCGAACGTCCTGCAATGGCCGCAGGCCACCAAAAGGCCGCTTCAATGTAGATGTTTTGGGTGTCGTCAGAGACCGCTGTGGCATCACCCCCCATGATGCCCGCCAGTGATTCGACTTGCTGGTCATCGGCGATCACCCCCACTTTGTCGTCCACCGTCACGGTGCTTCCGTTCAGCAACTTGAGTTGTTCACCCTCACGACCCCAGCGAACTTGCAGCCCACCGTGGATCTTGTCGAGGTCAAAAATATGCGAAGGGCGACCGAACTCGAACATCACATAGTTCGAAATATCCACCAAGGCGGTCACGCTGCGCTGGCCGCAACGGGCCAAGCGGTCCACCATCCACTGGGGGGTTTGCGCCTTGGGGTTGACGCCTTTGAGCACACGACCACTGAAACGACCACACAAATCCGGGGCCTGCACATCCACAGCCAAGCGATCTGCACTTTGGGCCTGCACGGCATTGAAAGTGGGCGCTTTGAGGGGGGCACCCGTCAGGGCGGACACCTCGCGAGCGATGCCATAAACACTCAGGCAATGCGCCAGATTGGGGGTGAGCTTGAGGGTAAAAAGCGTGTCGTCCAGATTCAGGTATTGACGTATGTCCTGGCCCAAAGGGGCATCAGCAGGCAACTCAAGCAAGCCGCCATGGTCATCGGCAATCTTCAGTTCTTTGGCAGAGCACAACATGCCCTGGCTTTCAACGCCGCGCAGCTTGCCTACTTTGATCTGGAAAGGTTTGCCATCTTCCCCCGGCGGCAACTCGGCCCCCACCAGGGCGCAAGGCACGCGAATGCCCACCCGTGCATTGGGCGCGCCACAAACGATATTCAGCAACTCGCTCTGCCCGACATCCACCTGGCACACGCGCAGGCGGTCGGCGTTCGGGTGTTGCACTGCCTCTTTGATCTCACCGATCACGATGCGGGTAAACGGCGGGGCCACGGGCTCCAGCTCTTCCACTTCGAGACCGGCCATGGTCAGGGTGTCGGCCAGTTGCTGGGTAGTCAACGGGGGGTTGCAGAACTCGCGCAACCAGGATTCAGGAAATTGCATCGTCTTGACTCTTTTGAGTAAAGGCCTGCGGCACCGAGCCACAGGTCGTCATGGTCACTGGAATTGGCTCAGAAAACGAACGTCGCCATCAAAGAAAAGGCGTAAATCGTTGACACCGTAACGCAACATCGTCAACCGGTCGGGGCCCATACCAAAGGCAAAACCGATGAACTGTTCGGGGTCGAGGCCCATGTTGCGAACCACATTGGGGTGCACTTGGCCGGAACCTGCAACCTCAAGCCAACGGCCGGCCAAAGGTCCGGTCTGGAACTGGATATCGACTTCGGCACTGGGTTCGGTGAAAGGGAAAAAGCTTGGACGGAAGCGCAGCACCAAATCGTCGCTTTCGAAAAATGTGCGGCAAAAATCGGTGAAAACGACTTTTAAGTCCTTGAAGCTCACGTTTTCGCCGATCCAAAGCCCCTCGCACTGGTGAAACATGGGCGAATGGGTGGCATCGCTGTCTACCCGGTAAGTGCGCCCAGGCGCAATCACACGAATCTCGGGCATGCCCTGACCCGCGTCCAACTGATGGCGATAACGTTTAACGTGTTGCACCGCGTGGCGAATTTGCATGGGGCTGGTGTGCGTGCGCAGCAAATGCCCCCCTTCCACATAAAAGGTGTCGTGCATGGAGCGGGCCGGATGGTCTTCAGGCGTATTGAGCGCGGTGAAGTTGAACCAGTCGGTCTCTATCTCGGGGCCCTGGGCAACTTCAAAGCCCATGGAGCCAAATATGTTTTCGATCCGCTCAAGTGTGAGCGACACGGGGTGCAAACCTCCCTGCCCTGCGCTGCGGCCCGGCAAGCTCACATCCAAAGCCTCGGCTTTGAGCTGGGCTTGCAACTCGGCATCGGCCAAACCCTGACGACGATCGTTCAGCGCGCCCTCAATGGCTTGCTTGGCCAGATTGATGGCTGCACCACGGGTTTTTTTGTCTTCCACGCTCAAAGCGGCCATGCCCTTCATCAGATCGGTGATGCGACCGGCTTTGCCCAAATACAAGGCTTTGGCGTTTTCGAGGTCAGCAGGTGTCAGTGCCTGCATAAAACTCTGGCGGGCAGATTCGACCAGGGTGTCCAACTCGTTCATGGTTTGCTAATGGGTGGGTTACAGAATAAAAAAGGGATTGAAGCTTTTGTGAGCCTCAACCCCTTTGATGGGCTGGCATTGCATGAACCGGCAGAAAAACTACAAGTTCATGGTGCCCGTGACATCAAGCAGCGGCCAATGTGGCTTTGACTTGGTTCACGATACCAGCGAAAGCGGCCTTGTCGTGCACAGCGATATCCGCCAGCATCTTACGGTCGATCTCAATGGCAGCCTTTTTCAGGCCGTTGGCGAACTGGCTGTAGGTCAGACCGCATTCACGCGCAGCGGCGTTGATACGGGCAATCCACAACTGACGGAACACACGCTTTTTGGTGCGGCGGTCACGGTAGGCGTATTGGCCCGCCTTCATGACCGCTTGTTTGGCGATCCGGAAGACATTACCGCGGCGACCGCGGAAACCTTTTGCAAGGGCCAGAACTTTCTTGTGACGGGCGCGTGCCGTTACACCACGTTTAACGCGAGGCATATTTATTCTCCTTGTTCGTCAGTTATTACAGGCCAGCCATGGGCAGCATTTGAGCGATGTGACCCATATTGGTCTCATGCACAGACACCGCACCGCGAAGGTGACGCTTGTTTTTGGTGGTCTTCTTGGTCAGGATGTGACGTTTGAAGGCTTGGCCGCGTTTAACGGTTCCACCTGGACGAACACGGAAGCGCTTTTTAGCACTGCTTTTGGTCTTCATCTTGGGCATATTCATGCTCCTTTAATTGTGCTCGTGAGGCGTCTGCAAAAAATTTGCAGCCTTGTTGGCCCCGAGCCACTTTTAACAAAAGCTGCCCAAAGGCAGCTTTTGACTCAACCAGCCCGAAAGCCAGTCAAATTCTTTGTCAAGCCGATTCCGCAGGCACCGATGCGTCAGAAGTCTTGCCACCCGCTACCGGCTTTTTACGACCAGGCGCAATCATCATGATCATCTGGCGGCCTTCCAACTTCGGAAACTGCTCCACAATGATCGAGTCTGCCAGCTCATCGCGAATGCGGTTGAGCAAGTCCAAACCAAGTTCCTGGTGCGTGATTTCACGACCACGGAAACGCAAAGTGATCTTGCACTTGTCTCCATCGGCCAAAAACCGGCGGATGTTGCGCATCTTGATGTTGTAGTCACCATCGTCCGTGCCTGGGCGGAACTTGACTTCCTTGATGTCAATGACCGTTTGCTTGGCTTTGGCTTCCGCCGCACGCTTTTGCTCCTGGTATTTGAACTTGCCGTAGTCCATCAAACGGCACACTGGCGGAATGGCGCTGGCGGCAATTTCGACCAGGTCCACATCCATCTCACCCGCTAAGCGCAAGGCTTCGGCCAAGGACAAAATGCCCATGGGCTCATTTTCAGGCCCGGAAACACGGACCTCAGGGGCCATGATTTCACGGTTCAAACGGTGTTTACGTTCTTCGCGTTGGCGACGATCACGAAATTCGGTAGCGATGACTCAATCCTTTACGGAACAAAACTGCAAAA
>Ga0315903_10001055_pt1 | contig 41637 bp, 25 predicted proteins | sample LakEriMetagenome_7_FD_203524 | JGI IMG/M metagenome (GOLD analysis project Ga0315903, IMG submission 203524) | Freshwater fungal communities from buoy surface, Lake Erie, Ohio, United States - Buoy 2 MA119 | ecosystem: Environmental > Aquatic > Freshwater > Lake | place: USA: Lake Erie, Ohio... | reverse complement strand
GTCTGCAAAAACTACAGTGTTCTCTAAACCTAAAGATTTAGATACCACTTTCTTAGAAACAAAGGCTGCTATTGCGGCTGATGCTGGAGAAAAAGAAGAACCTAAGATAAATGTAGAAGCTGCTAAAGAAGCTTTAACACAAATCTTAGATAATGATCTTTTAGACGAAGATGCAAAGAGTAGTCCAGGTAGACCAAAGGTTGACAAGTCAGGCTTAGTAGATACATTCTCTAAGTTAATTGAAGAAGGTATGATTGTACCTTTTGATGATGAGAAACCATTAGATGAATACTCTACAAAAGATTGGAAGGAATTACTCCAAGCCAATTTTGAGGAGAGAGAAAATAAAGTAAAGCAGCAAGTGCCTGCATCGTTCTTTAATAGTTTACCTGATGAACTGAAAGCTGCATATAAGTATATTTCAGATGGTGGTGAAGATTTAAAAGGATTATTTAGAGCTCTTTCTCATGTGGAGGAAGTGAGACAATTAGATCCTCGTGATGAGCAAGATCAAGAACAGATTGCTCGTCAATATCTTAGAGCTACTAACTTTGGTACTGAAGATGAGATCGAAGAAGAGATTGAAACTTGGAAAGATCTTGGCAACTTAGGAAAAAAGGCTAATCAATTTAAGCCTAAATTAGATAAGATGCAAGAGCAAGTGATTAATTATCAATTGCAACAACAAGAACAATTCAAAGTGCAACAGGAAGAAGCTGCAAATCAATACATTGATAATGTCTATGTAACACTTAAAGATGGACATTTAAATGGATTGAGATTAGATAAGAAGACTCAGGCTTTCTTATTTACAGAGCTTACTCAACCTAAGTATCAATCTTTACAAGGAAAAGGAACTAATTTACTTGGCCACTTACTTGAGAGATATCAGTTTGTAGAACCAAGATATGACTTAGTTGCTGAAGCATTGTGGTTGTTAGCAGATCCTACTAGTTATAAATCACAAATTATGCAAGCAGCTAAAAATGAAGTTGCTCAAGATACTGTGAGAAAGTTAAAAACTGAAGAAGCTAGAAAATTATCTTCAACACAAATGACTGAAGATGAAGATAGAAAACCAGCAAAAAGAACTATACCAAGACAACAAAATATATTTAAAAGATAACACATTAACCTTTAATAACACTTAAACACATTTAGAAAAAATGGCTACACCAGTAATGAACAATGGCCTCTTCTTGCGCGATACTCAGTATCAAGCAAGTTCTCATGTTGACAGTTACCATCTTGTCAATATGTTACGAGGCACAGAACCGATGGACATGGGTCCTGTGGACCTTTGGGCAATGGCTCAAAAAGTAGAGATGCCTCTTTATCAGATGGCTTCTTTTGGAGGTAAGAATACTATTTTAGTAGACAATCCTCGTGGAGAATACAAATGGCAAACTCCAACAGTACAAGATCTTCCTTACATCGTTGATGATTTAGAACAAGGACCAGTAGGAGCAGATGGTGTTACTTTCAAAATCAAATTGAACAAGCGTATCTTTGGTCATGGTGATATTATCACTTATGATAAGTACAATGGTATGGAACTTTATATCACAGCTGATGATATTATCCCAGCAGGTGATGGTTTCATCTACACTGTTCAATTAGTAAACAATGATAATGCTGCTACTTTATCTGCATTATACAGAGAGCCAGGAACTAAATTCTTCAGAAAAGGTTCTGCTCGTGGTGAGTATGGTGAGAGATTTTCTGACATCTCTGTACAGACAGGTTTCCGTGAGTACTATAACTATGTTGGTGGTGCTGAAGCTCATGTTCACTATTCAATCTCTTCTCGTGCTGAGTTGATGATGAAAGGTGGATTAAATGCAGATGGAACACTTCCTGTTACTGAGATCTGGAAAATGTTTGATAAGAACATGGATCCTTCAATTACTTCATTAGAGACAATGGTTTCTAAAATGGGTAAAGAGTATGTGAAGCGTGCTTATGACAATGGTACTTTAACAAGATCATTTGTTACAGCTCTTGAAGCAGCTCACTTAAGCAAGATTGCTACTGACATTGAAACTTACTTAATGTGGGGACAAGGTGGTAGAATTAAGCAAGATGGTCCAGATGATATCAGATTATCTGTCGGTCTTTGGAAGCAGTTAGATAGTGCATTCAAGCGTATCTACAACAAAGGTCAATTCTCTCTTGAATTATTCCGTGCTGAGATCTTCAACTTCTACAATGGTAAGGTTGAGTTCAAAGGACCAGATCCTAAGCGTGAACTTATTGTTCAAACAGGTATTGGTGGAATGAAGCTTGTTAATGAGGCTATCAAGCGTGAGGCTATCTCTGCAGGTTTAGTAATCAATGCTGGTACTAATGGTGGTGGTGGTATTGGAGCTATCACTGGCCAAGGCATGGACTTGAACTTTGGATTTGCATTCACTAGCTACACAATTCCTTTCTTAGCAAATGTGAAGTTTGTATTGAATCCAGCGTTTGACAATGTTCATACTAATGACATTGAAAACCCAATGATTGATGGATATCCATTATCTTCTTACAACTTTATCATCTTTGATATCACTGATAACACAAATGATAATATCTTCTTATTGAAACTTTCTTGGGATAACCAATTAAAATGGTTCTACCAAAATGGTACAATGGATTACATGGGAAGAACTCAAGGATTCCAATCAAATGGAGTATTCAATGGTTATAGAGTTTACATGACTCAAACAATGCCAGCTATTTGGGTGAAAGATCCAACTAAGGTATTGAAGATCGTTATGAGAAACCCTATCACAGGAGGCTCATTCTAATAACAAAAGAATCAGAGGGAGAGCCACAAACTCTCCCTCTTTTTTCTTATCATTGTAACATAATAAAAATTAAATCAAATGGGATACTTCAAATTATTAAATAAAATATTTCCAGCATCTCCAGATGCTATCTTAAAAAGATCTACAGATGCAGAAGCAGCATTAGCTAGAATGGCTCATGTTAACACTATTGTAAATGATCTTAGTGATCTTGCTCACTATGAATTAGATGTAGATGTCACAACTACTTTAGCAATTAATACTAATAAAGGAATTATTGATGTTATCAATTGGGATACAGTAGTTCCTGATGAAGGGTTTCAAACTCATGTGTTAATCACTTTAACAAATAATCCAGTATTAAATATTGCTAATAAAGAGAACATATATGTTCAATTAACTCCATATTATGGTGCAGCTGCAGGTGATGAATTTGTTCCTTACATGTTAGTTTCAGGAGCTGTTGATGGCCTTAATATTAAGATCTATAATGCAAATCCTATAGTAGGATTAAATCAAGGTGAAGGATCTTTCTATTTTTACTATGAAATTAAAACATTGTAATAATGCCAATAAAGAAACTAATTCCTAAAGTACCTGATCCATATATTCCAAAGACTGATCAAGCTCAGCATTGGCCAGCTTGCTTTGGACACATTAATTATTTGATTGAAGAAATCAATAATAATCCTTCAGGTGGAACAACAAATTCCACTAATTATAGTGAAGAAATTATTATTACAGGGACTCAAGTTGCTGCTGGTTTATTTGAATTTGATATAAATACTCCACAAATGAATCAGTTAATTGCTGATGGAAAATGTTTAGTAGTGACAGGTGGAACAGTAATTGTTAGTCTTGCAACACCACATGTTATTTCAGCAACAGCAGTTCCATTTTATATTGGAAGAAATGATGGTGTACAATGGAAAAATTGTTTTATTGTTACAGGAGGTCAAAATTATTTTCCTGTAGGTGGTAGTACTGTTTCATCAATTCAATATAAAGCTGGAAACACTGAGGCTACATATAATGTAACATTGACAGGTATTCAAAAAATTCAAGTTACTGCAATTGGTGGTTTAGCATTAAATCCAGCAGATAATATAAAAATCATATTAGAATACAAAGCAGTAGATATATCATGGATTTTAAATCCATAAATCAATAAATAAAACCAACAAAAACCAACAAAAAATGAGTGTAACAATTGTAGAAACAACCCCAGTAGGTAAACAGTACACAAGTACTATTGCCATTAGACCTTATGTTGATCCAACTAAAAGCAACATGGGCTTAGAAAAGTATGACTTAGCTTTATTTGATGGAGTGTTCCACGAGGAACAATTAGCTTGTCTTGAGATTAATGGAATCAAGAGATGGGTTACAGGCCTTAATGAATTTGCTCCTGAGATTAAGAAGTTACCTACAGAAGAAAGAGAGGCAGCTGCTAAAGAAATCAGAAACATTGTTTCTAAATTAGAAGCAGAGATGGCAACAAATTTTGTTGATCCTGATGACAAAGATTTCTGGAATAAGATTAAACTTCTTTCTCCAACTAATGATGAGTTTTGGGGAAGAATTGTAATCAGAATAGGTAATGAGCCTGTATTTTTAAATACAACAGATGTACATGATCTTATTAAGTTAAGAGCAATTGAAGCTGGTGGATTTAGTATTGTAGCTAAAAGTTTAGATGTAGCTAGAAAAGGTAACTATAAGTTTTACTTAGATAAGTTTGAAGAGACTGCTTCTATTAAAACTGAGGTTAAGAAGATTAGAAATAAAGCTCTTGCGGAGTTAGAGAAATTATCTAACAAGAATGTAAACAAACTTATGTATGTATGTAAGGTTGTTGATCCTAATAGTCCTCAATATAAGAAGTCAACTCCCACTGATGTTATGTATGATAACATGGATAAATACATCAATGGAGAAACTGTTGAAACAAATAAGAAGCAAACAGCTCAAAGATTCTTAGATATTGCTAATCTAGATATGGAGACATTAAAGATTAGATCTATTATCAAAGATTCTTCTTATTATAAATTAATTGTTACAAGAGGTGATGGTTTTATCTACCATACAGAATCTAATACTTTGTTAGGTAAGAATCCATCAGAAATCACTGAATTCTTAAAGAACCCTCTACATGAAGACATCTTAATGAGTCTTACAAAAGGTGTAGAAAAATATTGGAATAACTAATGACAAACGCACAACTCCAAATAAAAATCAAAGAGAGGCTAAATAAATTGGCCTCTCTAGATTATGATAACTTTGAATGCTGGCAGATAGTTGAAGCATTTAACAAGGCTCAATTGGAATGGGTGCGAAGACAAATTGGTGGCTACAATCAAAAGCAAACAGGTGATGGTTCTACTAAGATTAACTATGATGATACTCAGAAGTTAATCACTACAGTATCATTAAATGGTATGAACTATGCAGATAATTGGGTATCATTACCTTATCCAGCAGACTATATGAATTATACTTCATTGTATGTAATGGCTAAGAGTGATTGCTGTCCTGATAGAAATATCATTGTTTACATGGTAGATAAGGCTGACTTATATGTAATCTTAAGAGATGCAAATAAGAAGCCAAGCTTTGAGTGGGGTGAGACAGTAGCTTATTTAGCTGGCAATGAATTTACTGTTTATACAAATGGTGAATTTGAAGTAACCTCTGTAGATCTTACTTATTATAGAAAACCTATACCAGTAGAATTTCAAAATTGTATTGATATAAGTACAGGTTTACCTGGAATAGATGTTCCTTGTGAGTTTAAAGATGATATTGCTGAGATATTAGTGGACAATGCTGTGGCTATTTTAGCAGCCGATATAGAATCATTCAATCAATATACAAGAGCTAGTACCTCTGTACAAAATAATACATAATGGAAAAACCTATTATAAAAAGAGTGTTAAGAACTATGTCTAAAACTACTTCTGATTCAGAAGCAAGTGAGACTATAGCTAAGCCTACAACAAAAAATAAAAATATCCTTTTATCTGATGAATGTCTAAATCATCTTAATTATAGAGTTCAACAAGAAGAATATTCTGGTAGAATTTATCTATCTATGTCTTTATGGCTAGATAATAATGGCTATGTGAATGGAGGAAAGTTGTGGAGAAAATACTCTGATGAGGAAATGAAACACGCAGATCTTGCTAGAGAGTATTTACTAGCAATGGGTGTGCAGCCAGCAACTGCAGAACTAGAGCAGCCTGAGCAAAACTTCACAGGATTACCTCAAATCATTAAAGATTCTTATCAGCATGAGATTGATGTAACCACTCAAATTAAAGAATTATCTTCTCATGCTTTGAGCATGGGAGATCATATGTTATATCAACTTGGTTTAGAATATCTTAAAGAGCAAGTAGAAGAACATGCTAAGATGCAGAACTGGATGGATCAATTGCTTGCATTTGGTGAAGACAAGATTGCAATGAGATTGCTTGACCATGAAATGAAAGATTACTTATAAAAATTTGGATAATTTAAAATAATTGCTTATATTCTATTATATCTTATTATAAACCCTTTAAAAACAAAAAACTATGTATTTTAATCATGCCTATCAGAAAACCCTGATTGCAACAGATGGAGGTATCTACACTCCAGCTCAACCAGCACCGCCTGCAGCACCTATTACATCTATTAATGTACCTGCAGGTGCAGTTTCAGTTATAGCTAGTCTAACAACAACTGGAACTAATCCATTTAGTGCAAACACAGTAATTGACATTACTGACAATTCACCACTTACTTTTACACTTCAGGATTTACCAATGGTGTATTTAGCTCAAGGTTCTATCAACACAGTTGATAAACTTGGTCCATTTGCAGGTGGTTACAAAGAGTCTGTAAAGACTAAAGGAATTAATCCTAAGTATGTATCTAGATTCTTCTACAATGTACCTACGTGTCCAGTAGCAGAAATTACTAATGTATGTGCTTGTGGTCCAGATGTTCAATGTGGAACTTCTTACTATTTACGTGTTGATGTTAAAGGTTCTCCAGCATTACGTTTCTTAACTCACAATGCTTATAGAACTTATGCATCTGACAACATTTGCTGCCCTGCTGATCCTAATGATCCAACTGCAGTAGATCCAATGAGAATATTTACTGATTGGGCATGGCAGATCTTAAGAGATCCGATTATGAATAATTTCATTGCTCCTGAAATTACTTGGGCTACTGGAACATTATCATATCAAGATGCTCAAGATTGGTGGGCTGCAAATCCATTAGATACACCTGCTGATTTATTCACGTATATCCAAACTACTGCTAATGTTACTACAGGTACTGGTTATGTTCCTGGAACAACTGTTTCTACAGAAATGTGTATTAAATTACATGGATCTTATGTAGATACTCAATTTGGTACTTGTTCATTCCATCCACAAGATTTCTATGAATTAGCACCAGTTAAAATCTATGCTTCTATCACAGATCAACAAGGAGATCCTTGTGTAGACCAAATCTTCTGTACTGAAAATGCAGCTACACAAGCTAAACAAGGTAATGGATATGGACACAAATATCTTCGTGATGCTATCTTGTTCAGACGCTACATGCAAGAACAATATGTATATGATCCAAGATTACGTGAAGTAATGAACCAAGATCAAGTTTATAACTACATTGTTGGTACTAACTTCTACACAGCTTATGGAATCTTACATAGTGTGCCTCGTTTCAACAACCCTACTAGTACATTTGATAATGATCAATATTTGATCACTATTGTGATGCCATCTGATGGTTGTACTGAGAACACTCGTAATGAAGATTTTGAACTTTGGATGAATCAATACCTTGCTCTTGCAGGTAATGGGGTTCAATTAGAAGAAGCAATCTAATCATAGTTATAATCCTAAGAAGGGGGAGTGGGAGTTTTTACTCTCCTTCCCCTTTCTTATTTTAAAAAAATTCACTAAATTATAATAAGAGCAGTATACAATGGCACTAAAACACCAATTATCCTTAAACATAGTCGATGGTTGTAATCCTAATAATTTTACAGTTATTGACACAAGCAATTATGCAAGTGGAGTACCAGTGACTTGTCCTACTCTTGCTATAACAATTCCAGGCACAAGTGGGCCACTGTACTTTAGTCAAGGTACATTACCGCCTCCAAGTGCAAACCCTGATGATGTATATCATTTGCTTCCCACAAACCCAAATCCTTACACAGGAACTCCAAAGTTTGTATTTACAATAGATAATATATTTCTATGTATTCAAAGTGTTGGAGACACATTATCTAATCTTCCTGATGGATTATGGACAATTGAATATTGTGTTAAGCCTTGTGCTACTTCATCTGCAAAATATTATTATCTTCGAACCACACTCGCTCTTAATAAATATGCAAGTTTATTATGCAAATTGAGACTTAGTGATTGTCTTCCTTCAGCAGAAACATTGAGAATGATTGATGAATTACATGTAATCAAAATGTATCTTGATGCTGCTAAAGCAAAAGTAGAAATATGTCATGCTCCTAAGGAAGGACAAGCTATGTATGATTATGCAATTAAGCTTATGAATAATTGGGAGAGAACGTGCTGCTCAAATTGTTAACAACTTAAAACCAACATAACAAATGGCAATTTCATGTCCTAACTGTGGTATCCCATGCACTGGTTGTGCAGGAGCCAAAATCACAACAGCTTCTAATGGTACTAAATGCTGTACTAAATGTCTAGCTAGATTAGAAGCAACAATTAAAGCTAACCAGCAAAATCAACAAACACAAAAATGAGTTGCACAATCACACTTTCTACTCCTACTGATGTTAAGATTGACATCATGTTATCTAACGAAGCTATGAATAGATATAAGCGTGATATGTATGGCATGAGTACCTGCAAGATAGGATATGATTATTCCTATCTTGCAGATCTCAAGTTTTTACTTGAATACACAGCTTGTGCAGAAGCTTCTTGCAATTGTTATTGCAATTGCTCCTATACATCAATCAAAGAAAAAATAAATACACTTTAATATATGCAACCATTAGGTAGTTCAGGTAATAATAATCAATTAGGAAAATGTTCAGAGACTAGTTCCAAATGTGTCATTTGGGATGGGCCAGATATTAATTGTCTTGGTGTTAATCTATGTAAAGGACAATCAATAGAGGTAGTTGTATATCATACAGCTAAAGCACTTTGTGATTTACTAGACATGCTTAATATCAACATGATTGATCTTGCATGTCTAACTCCACCTGCTGGAGGAACAGCTCCTCAAAATATTCAGGAGCTTACACAAGTTATTATTACTAAGTTATGTGAAATAGATCAAGAAGTAAATATTTTACAGAATACAGGATCTGTTCCTACATATGTAGATCTTCCTGACTGTGATGCAATTATTGCAAATTGTCCTGCAGAAGATGCAAATGGTGATCCAATCACTCTTTCATATACAGATAGTAATGGCAATGAGGTAACTAAATTGTTACTTATTAGTGCTGATGGTCAAACATCTCCTGCAGTACAATACTTTGCAACTCTAATTTGTGAGTTATTCTGTAGAATGACAACAGCTGAGTCTGAAATTGCAGACTTAAGAGCTGATGTAGATAATCTAATAAATCAAGCTGCTGGTGCATTACCTTCAGTGGTTGTTCCAGATTGTGTTAATAATAACACAGCTCCTCAACCAATGGTTGATCCTAATGATCCTACTGTTGGTGCAATTCCTGATATGGCAATTTTACTTTGCGATATCAAAGATGCGTTGGTAAATGGAAACCCTCTTTCTACATTAACAAGTTATAACATTAATAGTAATGCAGATTGTAATACAACAATTGATACAGCAGTTCCATTAGGGCTATATCCTGCAATGTCTCCTCCACCAGCTACACTTGGTGAGTTAGGAGCTATTGCAAATGCTTCAACAGTACAAGAAGTGTTAACAAATATGTGGGTTGCTATTTGTGATCTTAGAAACTTTGCAAATATTGTAAAGACAACATGCTGCCCAAGTTTATGTGCAGCTGTTGACTGGGATGTAGCTGCAGGATTACCTCCATCATCAGGAGGTTCTAGAAGTACTTTATGGGTTATTCTTGCTGGTGGTTTTATTGATTGGTATGGTGCTAATATATCTGCGAATTCTAGTGTACCTACTCCTCCAGGTTTTGGAGCAGGTCCATTAACAACATATGATGGTAATTTACCATACACTATTACTATACAAGATGCATCTGGTAACACTTCTACTTTTATAGATACTCCTGTTTCTGATTTATTTATACCAGGTAATTATAAAGAACTTATAAATTTATTAGTTCCTTCAGGATCAAATCCTGCATTAAATCCACTTGATAATTGGGATTTAAACATATCAGGATATATTGTTGCACCAGATTATTCTATTTGTAATTATAGTTTAGATTTAGTAATTCCTGCTATTTGTGATATTCAACCATTGTCAACTCTTAGTACAGTTGCTGTTGGTTTTGATGGAGTAACTGTTTCATATACACCACCACCACCACCATGGCCTTCAGGAGGAACAATTGCTGAATATTTTGAAATTGCAGTTTATGACTCAGCAACTCCAATTGGCGGAACTCCATTAGCAATTGGAACAATAGATTATGCAAATTATCCTAGTTCTTACTTATACATCTATTCTAATACAGATAATGTATTGCCTTTAGGAGATTGTTTAGGTGGTTGCCCTAATTTCTTTGAAACAGATGTAATTCTTCCTAATTCATCATATTACATTGCTATAAGAATTTTATACAACTGTGGGGCTAGTAGTTGGACAACTACTGCACCATTTACAACATATATTCCAATTGAAATTACATTATCATCATCAGCATCAGATGCTTGTGTAATGGATGGAGATCTTACTTTAATTCCTCAATCTACAGTTCCTCCTGGTGATCTTTCTCAAAACTTTGGAGATACACTTCAATTCATACCTAATCAAACAACAATTGTAACTGTATTTGCTAAAGAAGGTACTGAATTTGGATTTGCATTAAATACTCCTTATATAACAGATGTTCCTGTAACTACTACACCATGTGATATAATTGCAGGTACAAGATGTTGGGGACCTCCTTCATTGTACAAGTATCAATCAGGTGGTACAGCTGGATTATACTTTACAGATCTTGAAAACGTATATACTAAAACAGGATGTTATGATTACATTGATTGTCAAATCTCAGGAGATTCTACATATCTAGGATATACTGGTCCTACATCAATAGATAATATTATTAATGGTGGTGGTCCAGCAACACAGCCTGGAAATGCAAGTACTATCTTAGATAACACACCTACACCTGTTCCTTCACCAACTTATTATCCTCTTGTTATTCCTGTTGGATATGATCCTAATGTAGATCCTAATCCAATTCAGATCTCTATAAATCCAGCATTACATAGATTAAATAATGCTGCAAGTCCTAATTTAAAAGTTATAATTAAAGATACTAATGGATATCTTGCAGATAATAGTTTAATTTATTTCCCTGGACCAAGTGTTCAAAATACTCCAGGAGTAGCTTTAGGTGTACCTATTACATTAACTTATAACACTAAAACACTTGCATGGGGTGTAGGTAATTATCTTACAGCTAATTCAAGACCTACAACCTATACTTCTAATTTTACTGATAATTCTCCACTTACACCTGTAGGTGGGCCTGTTGGAGTTCCTGTATTCTTGAAAATAATAATTCAAAAATGGAATGGAACAAATTATGTAACACCTGCAAATTCAGTGTATTATGTTACATCTGATTGGTTAAATGCTGGTTTATCAAATATTGGAACAACTGGATTTACAATGACAGGTATTGGTTTACAACTTAGAGATAAAATTACAATTGAATGGTCTTCTGGAGTTGAGAATAATAATCAAAATCCTGATTATCAAGCAATTTCAGGAGGACCTGGTGCAAGTAGTAATACATATGGTAAAGTAACTATTACACAAGATCCTTATCCTGGTGTATTAGGACCACTTGTGGCATGTGATACCAAAGTTCATGCAGATTACGATTATTGTAAAATAGGTGTAGCTGGATTTGGGGCAGGTTGTTTCTTATGGGGAAATACTACATATTTTCCTGCAGCTGCTGCTAATTCGTCAACAAATAAAATAATTGAATTTGTTGTTACAGGAGATTCAACTATAGAATGGGAAATATCAGGTTCATCATTATCATGTTAATTAACATATAACACACTAAAAAATGTCAAATAATAACAACTGTCAACAATGTGCTCCAGTACCTACAGTACCACTAGCACCACCACCTACTTGTCCTGCAACTGCTGCCTGCGAAGATTATGTTCTCAGTGATTGTGTTCTAAGTACAGTAGACTCTAATTGTCAACTTACATATACACAACCAAGTGGTAATACAACTACTGTTGGTGTAGACATAAATGTAAATACGACATTAACAACTGTATATCAACAACTTACTACTACAGCTTGTCCCACTAATCCTGATGTGATTGGTGGTACATTGTTTCAGATAGAAAATGTACCAATGCTATTTGAAATGTTTTCTAATTTGGTTTGTATGGTGGATTGTGGTGTTCCTTGTGATGCTATAACATCAGTTGAGCAAGTAACATTTACAAATATCACTGACACTGGATTTTCTATAAATTGGTTTGGTCTAAAAGATTATAATTATAGCATTAGAATGAATGATAGCAATTCTTCTCCTGCTACTTTTTATACTTGGCAAACACAAAATCCATTAAGTGGTAATGCATCTTTTGCAGTAAATACTTCTGCATTTAGTGAGAATGTAGGTGGTGTTGTAACCACACCTCCTCCTGCAATGGAACTTCCTTCAAATCATTCGTTTGAAGTTTACATTACTGCAGAGTTCGGAGGAGTGTCTTGTGAGACTGGTCCATTTACCATATTAACACTTCCTTCTTCATCTTGTATTTGTAACAATACACTTACTGTTACTCCTGCTAAACAAAGTGGTACAGTTGATCCATTAGAATTAGCAATTGGAATTTTAACTATAGGTGATGTTCCACTAGGATACAATGTGTTAGTTCAAGATAGCACAGGCGCATGTGTACTTAATTGTCCTAATGGTGTATTTGTTCCTTATGCTCCAGATCCTGTAACTAATCTTACTTACTTCACAGCTAATATGCCTTCAGGTGGTGATTACTCAGTAACTGTAACAGCAATTTGTACATTAGCTCCATTATGTGATGGAGATGTTCAACAAGTAATTATTCCTGTACCAGATACACTTTCTTGTGCAGCACCTGATATTACTTCAATAGTTGTAAATCCTTAAACTATGGCAAGTACAACAACATATGATGTAAAATATGAAATACCAGTGGGAGCAGCTACAATAGCTGCTCTTACTTTGGCTTTTAAATCAAATATTGCTGGGGTTTGGTCTACAGTAAATACTATTACAAACCCTGCAATTAACACTGTCTATACCTATACAACTGCTCCACTGTTATCTCACAGAATTTATAGTGTAAGAGTATCTACATTATGTCCTGGTAGTTTGACTCCTCAAATTGGTGATTATCAATACTTAATTAATCCAACTGCTGCTGTTCCTCTTGTAGCTACTGCTGCAGCAGGACCTTCTATTGATGTGAGTTGGGATTGTTACATTGATCAATTGAGTGGAGATTCTTTAAAAGAGTATATCTTAGAATATAAAGATGTATTGTCTATAGGTCCTTGGTATAGTATTACAATTCCAAAAAGTACAATACTAACTTATTGGGGTACTAATCCTTACCCAGGATATGCACTAAATGTTACAACAGGTGTTACTGCAGCCACTGATTTTGATGTTAGAGTTACTGCAGTACTCAGATATGATTATATAACACTAACTGGTACACTACCTACAGAGGTGGTGGTTCCACCAACAACAATAACTGTAAGCATTCCATAATGTCAACTTGGTCTATAACAGAATCTGATGTATTAACAATTACCTTAAACTATGGTGATTTAGAATACGCTATTCGTAAATCAGATATGTATTATGAATCATATGAGTCTTATACTATTTTAGCAACTTTTAATAAGTTTGTTTATAACAAATTTGTAGTAAATCCAAGAGACATTGTTCCAACTTGTTACATGTTAGATTGGAAAGATTGTACATTTCCTATTGCAACTGATAGAGATGATTTATTAGAGCAATTAATCAAAATGCTTCAAAGTGGTTCTGATACAAAAGTTCAGAAAAATGGAGTAGACGTAGGGCAAGAACCAACTTTAAACTTTATTGAAGGAACTAATATTACAATTACTGCAGTAGATGATCCTACAAATAATAAAGTAGATGTTACTATTGCTGCTTCAGGTGGAGGTGGTGGAGTTACAGCAGTAACAGCAACAGGTCTATTAACTTCTAGTGGAGGAACTACTCCTGATATTTCTTCTTCAGTTGATAAAGGAAAGTTAGTAGGTAGAAACTCTGTGACAGCAGGTATAATGGAAGAGATTACTGTAGGGTCAGGTCTTACTTTATCAGGCACTACTTTGAGTGCTAATGTTAGTGGAAGTATTACTAAAGGAACGGCAGCAGGAACTGATACTTACACAACTACTATTACAGGAGTAATAGGCTATGCAGATGGAGATTGTTATCTGATTAGGTTTATCAATGGTAATACAACAAGTGCAACTATTGATATTAATGGATTAGGTGCGGTTGCATTATACAGAAACAATGATGGTGCATTAATTGGTGGTGATATTGTGAATGGGGCAGAGATGCTATTAGTATATAATGCTACATTAGTAGGATTCCAATGTATAGGTACAGCACCTAACACTCTCCTTGCGTATGTAACCAATGCTGAATCTATCACCATCAACAAAGGTCAACCTGTATATGTATTCGGTGGACAAGGAGATAGAATAAAAGTTAAGTTAGCATACAACACAACTGATGGAACATCTGCTCAGACAATTGGTGTAGTTCAATCTACATCTATTGGTGCTAATCAGAAAGGACTTGTTATAGTACAAGGACAATTAGATGGACTTACATTGTTTCCAACAGCTACATGGGCAGATGGAGATTATATCTACTTAGGTGCAACAGCAGGAACTATTACCAATGTAAAACCATATGCTCCTAATCATTTAGTTTATCTTGGTTATGTTACTACTGCATCAAATGGTGCAGCAGGAAGAATGTATGTTAAAGTACAGAATGGTTATGAGTTAAAAGAGTTGCATGATGTACAAGCTCAGAGTCCTGCAGATAGAAATACATTATATTTTGATAGTGCAGTTACACAATGGAAAACTGCATCTATTGCGACAATATTAGGTTATACACCTGTTAGTCCTGCATTATTGATTAATACAACAGCACCTTTAACAGGTGGTGGTAGTTTAAGTTCTGATAGAACTCTTGCTATTACTCAAGCAACAACATCAACTAATGGTTATTTGAGTAGTACTGATTGGACTACATTTAATAGCAAACCTAATTATGTTACAGCAGGTTATTGGAACTTAGGAGTGCAAGGTGGTGGCAGTTTATCTACTATCTCATTACCTGGAAACATAATTAAATTTTACAAAATATACATAGCAAATGCTATCACTGTTACAAGGCTTGGGTGCAATGTAACTAATGCAGGTACAGCAGGAAGTAGAGGAAGACTTGGAATTTATTCAGATGTAAATGGTTACCCTAGTGCTTTAATATTAGATAGTGGTGAATTTACATGTGATTCAATAGCAGGAAAAACTTTAACAGGTCTAAGTGGAACTTTACCAGCAGGAGTAGCATGGTTATGTTCAGTAAATAACTCTGTAGCAAATGTTACATTTAGCAGTCATCCAGTATCTAACTTATATCCATTAGCCAGCTTAGCACCTGCTGGCGGAAACAATGCTAATTATACACATTATAGTGGCACATTTACTTATGCAGCACTTCCTGCAAATACTAGTGCATTAACTTTATCATTGTTAACTACTACAGTACCAGCAGTATATTTTTACTCATAATGGCAAGAATAGAAACATATACTTTAAATCCTATAACAGGAGAACAAGAACTCACAAATGTTGAGATAACTCCTGATGTAAACTATGAGACATCAGGCTTTGCTGATATTGCACTAGGTAAAGTAACAGTAAATACTTTCAATGCAGGCAAGGCTGTATTGATAACAAGAAATCAAGATACTACCACTTTAATTGGTAACTTATATGTATATTCTCCTAACACCATTCCTAATGTAAGTTTTGAGATACGCAGTACTAACATAAATGACAATGGTACAGTCTATTGGCAAATAGTTGAATAAATAAATAAAAGATAAAATGGATATTACACTAACTTGGGCCCTCCCTATAAATCAATTACCAACTGATGAGTATGATGTACTATACAAAGTATGGGATGCCAGTGGATTAAATAATTGGGTACTTGCTAATACAACTCCTCTTCCTTCTACAACAACTACTTATACAATTACAGGATTAAATCCTAATACAATCTATAGAGTAGCTGTTACTAAGTCTTGCGTAGGTGGGGGATCTTATGTAGATGAAGCTACCTATATAAATATAGTGTGTCCTATAATATCATTTTGGCAAGGGCCAGTTGTAAACTCAGAACAAACTATGTTTTATTCTGTAAACTATCCTGATGCCACTCATGTAACAAATACAGAAATACTTGTATATGATACTACATTTGATGATAGATTTTTAGATGATTGTGGTGCTGGCCCTACTGCCATACCTATTGGTAGAACATCTTATCAAATAGCAGATGGCTGTACTACACCAAATATTGTAAGTTGTGTTAAGCAAATTCTAGATTATACTGTACCAAATACAGGTGCATCAGGTGTGGGATACTATGGATTAGACACTATGGTGGGATTTAATCCTTTCTTATGTGATGGTACTACAACAGATCCTCTTTTATTTAGACAAGGAAATACATACAAGTTTCAGCTTACAACTATAATTGATACAGTTGCATTAGGTGTAACTATTAACTTTAGTACTGTTGATACTACTTGTACTTTAGCCCCATCAGCCCCAGTATATACTTTTACTAATAGTCCTGATCCTGATATTACTTTATTAAGTAGTGCTATTTGCTTTGATCCTTTGACAGGATTAGTAAATTTCACAATAGGTGATGGTACAGGTACAACAAATGTTAATGATTATACTTTTTCATTTAGTACATCTGATGGAGTATCACCTGCTCTACCATTATTAGATAATGCAGGTAATCCCATTACCTCAAGTAATGGAAGTTATAATATCTATGCTCCTATTAAGATTCAAACAACTGCGCCAGGTGGTGGTACTGCATTAGGATATACTATTACAAATGCTGTAGTATCAGGTGGTAGCACTACTTATACCTACACAGGTGGTATTAATGCGTTTACTGTAGGACAAGAAGTATTTGTAAATAGTATAAATCCAGATACTTTTGCTTTTGCAACAACTTCTAAAACAATTACTGCAGCAACTCCCAATTCATTCACAGTTGGATCTTTTACTCCTGCAGGTACTTATCAAACAGGTGGCACTGCATCAGGGTATGCAGAACTTACTGATAATATGACTATTACTGTAGACTTGCAACCTGCACAAAATGTTATTATACTAACTAATCAAAACTATTCAGGCCTTACTTTAATTCAAGCATTAACTCAAATTGCAACTGCAATTAACAATGCTGGTGTTTATACAGCATCTGCAGTAGTAATTGCAGGATTACCATATCTTAAAATAGATGTGCCTGATTCTACTTATACAAGTGCATCTGTAATATTTGAAGGACCTAATATCCTTACAAAAGGAGGTCCTGATATTCCTCAAATTTCACAAGCTGGTTCACCTGCATATGCAACTTCTTCTTCTGTAAGTTATAATGACTTTTTATATGCATCATATTATACATCAACTACTGCAGAAATTATAGCATCAGATGTTAATCTTGTAGATCCTCCAACTAGTTATGGTCACGATATTGATATACCTATTTGGACAATGGCATTAGTTGAACAAGCACCACCTACTACTGTATATTCTTTAGATCATATTGTTAGTGGTGGAGACTACTCTTTAAACATTGCAACTAATTCTAATACAGGATATATTTATGTTGCAGATAACACTACAGTATCAGTGTATAATGGAACTACTTTTGTAGATAGTCAAGATCTTTCTCTTCTATTTAATGGTCCTACAACTCCTATAAGATTAATGGAGTATAATACTACAGATAATTACTTGTATGTATTTACTGATGGTTCATCTAACAACTTTCGTATTGTATTAAATCCATTAGTGGGGACTTGGAGTGTGGGTCATGTAGGTACTTATGCTCAAACTAATTATTTAAAAAGAGGTAATATTACAGCTTGGAATAATATAACAACTGGACCAACTGCAGCAATGGGTACTATTACAAGTGCACCTCCTGAACAACCTATACTTTGTTCTACAATGCCTTGTGCTTGTATTGCTGGTGGCCCTGTTGCTCCACCATGTCCTACGGGAGTACCTAATTGGGTAGTAGGGCGCAATGATGGTGTTAGATCAGAGTTATTTCAAGATAGTACAAAAAATTGGCCTGTAGGCAATTCATATGATACAGGATTTTTTAAGGTATATAATTTTGATACACAACAATTAGGATTTAAAACATATTATGATGCAGGAGATCCTTATTATAATTTACGAGGAATATCAGGAGATACTATTGCAATATCAGCAGCAATTGATAGTACTTTAACAGCAACAAATGTTACATATTCTACATTTGCTTCTTTATCAGGAGATAGTTATGGACTATTTAGTAGTTATCTTATAGTTGATTATAATGAAAACTTTACTTCTAGAAGTTGGGAAAATACTGCTAGGTATTTAATTGAGAATGGAAGAAATGGAGGATCCAATGGATTTATTGCTACTCCAGTTCTAAATCCAACTTATGTTGTTCCTGATAGCTATGGCAGACGTTTATATGTAAATAGCAATAGGATAGACAAACAAATTAACTTTCTTCAGGGATTAGATGATACAAGTGAGTACTTACTTTATGAAATAAAAGATGGTGGTACTTGTTATAATACAAATAATAATAAAGTATTTGTGTCCCTTGATGGTGGAGTGGTTCAAGTAATTCCTAGTTCAGGTTCTCCTATAATTACTATTCAACTGTATAAAGATTTTCCTGGTACTACTACTCAGGTAGATGGATCATTACAAATGGTGGCAGATCCTAATTCAAATTTAGTATATGGTATTGCTAGAGATGCAAGATCTGATGTTGATGATATGAATATTTATGTATTTAATCAAACAGCTCAAGTAGGTGTTATAGCAGGCTCTGGATTATGGGATGAAAACATTTGTGGTCAGATATCAATGGATTCTGATTTCTTATACTTTACTGGAAAGTACACAAGAAATTTTTATCAATACAATGTTGTTACAGAAGCATGGAATGTTGAAGTTGTTCCTTCTGTATATGAAAAATTTGATGGATATGAATATGGTCCTGCTTCACCTTTATCTAGATTGCAGGGTGGCATAGAAAGAATACAAGGAGCAACTCATATAGGTGGAGGAAAGTTTGTTGTAATGAATTACTTACAACAAACATTTAGTACAGAACTTAAATATGTTTATGATGTAGCAAACTTATTTGTGTACGATTATGCAACTAATACTGTAGATCAAGCATTAGTAGGTACAGGTGTTAGTTCTTATTCTGGAGCAGCCACTTCTTATAATCTTAATTATCATGGTGAATTTTTTGGAATAAATGATTATAACACTGATTATTGCTATGGTGGATTAGGAATTAAAGTAGATTCTAATGGTAGAATATTTTGGAAAAAAGCTGTTTCTGATCAAATCTATATGTCAGAATCACACACTGAATCTGGTGTTGCTCAAATATGGGGTACAGGAGCTGCAGGAGATTGTCCTGCTAGTAAGTTAATTAGGATATGGAATATTCAATCTAATGGTTCATTAGTTCAATCTAAAAGAACAATTTTAGATGCATATAGTCAATTTTCTTATATAGCTTATGATTCTTTTAATGAAAGAGTTATTACAATTCCTATAACTCAAAGTAATGTAAGTGCTCAATTTTATGTAATTAATCCCAATAACTTAGTTGGTTCATATGGTGTAAATGATAATGGTATTACTGGTAAATATAATGTTGCATCAAATATAGGAGGACTAGCTGTAAGTACATATTTAAGTGGAAAACAAACAACTGTATATGATGTATCTATAGATAATGTTCTTAATACAATTACATATAGTGTAAGACCTAATGCTATTAATGCTGGGTATAATGGAATATTTCCTCATCATTATGCAGTGGGGGAAGTTGTTAAAATATCAGGAATTGTAAGTTCTCCAGTAGATGAATTAAACTTTCCAAATAGCAATACTAGTTCAACTACTTATGCAACTATTCTTTCAGTAACTCCAACTACATTTACTATTGCTAATGACTATAATGCAACTGCTACATATACAAGTGGTGGTACTGTAATAGATGCAGTATGGGCTAGTATTTATACAGCAAGTAATTTTGGAAGCATGGCAATAGATAATAAAGGAAGTATTATTCTTACAGGAACTGGTGCAGGTAATGGTATAACAGGATACAATAATGCAGGAACTACATTTGTATTAAAGTATGAATCAGATGATTTATTTACACAGAGAGAAAATCCTAAAGTATATACAACAGGAATTACAAGTTCACCATGTGTTGCTACACCTGATCAATTATTTCGTGGTTTGGGAACACCATCTGTAGGCAGAGGTCATGGACAATTAAGTAATGCATTTTTACTTCATGTTCCTACTCAAAATACTTATTGGGTAATGGGTAGCAAAAATCCATCTTGTACTATTTCTGGAATTACAGGTGTTACATATAATCCTATTGCTCAAACTATTAGATATGATATACCTAACAGTTTTGCAGTTGGAAAAGTTATTAGCATTAGTGGGATAATTCCTTCAACATTTAATTTAACTAGAGTGCCTATTATAGCAGCAGATCCTACTGGATTTGAGATATCTTATACAGGAGCATCTCCAGGTACATATGTTAGCGATGGTTCAGTTTCTCTTAGTGGCAACTATGTAATTAAAGTATTAGATGATGCTACATTAGCAACAATAGCAACAATTGATTTATCATTTATAAATGGTTTATTAGATATTTGGGGAAATCCTGATAGTTTTGGTGGAAGATTCCAATACTCTGAAGATACAGATGAAATTTATTTGTACTCTAATAACCCTACAGAACCTGTTTATGTATTTAGTACAATAACTAATAGCTTAGTTAGAAGTAGTTCATTTAACAGAATGACAAATCCTTATAATAAATTAAGTACTGTATTTACATTAGAAAATGCATATGGTGTTCCTTATTTTAGTGCATATGCTCTTACAGATACTCCCACTAGATTATGGTTTAGATTAGATCTTGGTAACAGAACTTATCAAGATGATACGCACGATTATCTAAACATTACATCAAGTGATGGTTTAACTAGTGCAACTGATACATATGATCTTTACTCATTTAGTAATCTTTCTGATACATTTGGTCAATGGAAAGTAAACACTGATACTACTTGGGCAAGTATTCCTGGTGGATCTAACATTACAGTAAATGCAAATGAGATTATAGAGTTTACAATGTTTAGTACATCTAACACTTTATTGTCTGTTGAGAACACTACAACAAGTACTATCTATGATGTTCCAAGTTATACTAACTTAGCAACATTCCCTACTTACAATACACTAAACTCAATGTTAGCATTTGTAATTAAAGCAGATAGTGTTAACTTAAGTAATGGAGATGTACTTCTGTTTACATTTGATAATCCACAAAACCCTAGTTGTCCATTTATTAACTCAGTAACTATAAACTTCTAATGATAACATTTGATTTAACTTACACATTTGACCCAACTGCTTTAGGTGGATACTTAGAGTATAGAAAAGTAAACTTTGATGGAACATTTAGTCCTTGGGTTACTGCTACTAATAGCATTGGAAATATCAATGGATATATTACACCTCTTACAGGAACTCTAACAGGAGTTCAAGGTAACATAGGTAATCCTCCTGATTTCTTAAGTAATACAACTTATCAATTTAGAATGAGGCAAGTATGTCAAGATGGTGTCACTGAAACATTTAGTCCTATTGATGGAGATTACTATTCATTTCAATGTGCTGATGTCAGTATAAGAAGTTGGGTATGGAATTTAAATGGCGGTGGTTATTATATCCCTGTTACAATATATCCTTTCTCTTCTTCAACAAGTGTTGTTGGATATGAAATAATAGTATATGATGATTTAACACAACCACCACTAGCTACATATATTTTAGATCAAGTAGATGCAATAGCAAATTTACCTTCTCCTTATATTTATATCTTAGATCAAAATAATATACCAGGAGGTATTGCATTTGCTACTACATATTATATTACTGTAAATGTAATTATAACAACTTCAACTGGTACTGAAACAACTATAAATTGTCCTTCTAAATCAGTGGTTACACCTACATGTAGCATGTATAGAATTGATACAGGAGATGAATGGTATATAGAATGGACAGATTGCGATGGTAATCAACTATCTTGTGGTAATGCTATTCCACATCCTCCAACAGTTAATGGAATAGGAACTCCATTTAGTATTTGTTCTATAGGTAAGCCCAATACTTATTTTTGTGGAGGTGGTGGTGTATTGTTGCCTCCTAGATTTAATTCATCAGGTGTAGTAACAAATGGAGCACATGCTACAGACATAGGACCTTGTGATCCTAGTCAATATAATTATGATACATCAACAAGTCCACCCACACTAGATGGTCAACCTTGTCTTCCATGCATTTAATATTCAGGTTGTTGGTAGCCCTGAGCAGGTGACATCCCCTTAGCAATAAGGGGGTTCACCCTAAAATATAAAAGATGAATAAGATAAAAGAAGTATATAGCTCCATTGTCAAATGGAAAAAGTCAGATGAGTATTCTGCAAATAGAATAGGAATGCCTTTAGATGAATACGTTTCTCTTAAAAGGTTAGTGTATAAAAAGATGTTGCACTATAGAGAAACAGTAGATGAAGCAATACAAGATGCAATAGAAAAATCAATTATAGGAGAAGTCTGCCCTACTAAAATAGAGCTTGGTATTTACAAAACAATTGAAGAAAAAGGAGGGGTGATAAAATCTCATAGTGATATGGATTCTGGTAAAATGACTTTAGAAGCTTACTCTTCTAAAGAACCAAAGACTCCAGAAGAGATTATAGAAATACTAAACATAGATACAACTAAGTGGAGATTATCTCAATACTGGAACAAACAAAAAGGAACAGGTTGGTTAATCTCAGCATTAGTGACACAGATACATAAGGAGGAAACTGACCTCCTTAATTTTTATGGTATGCTTTCTGACTACAAGTTTCCTAAAGTAGAAACTACCTTTAAAACTAAAAAGTCAGATCTTTTAGAAGGTGTGTGTGGTATTCTTAGTTTACAAGATCTTCATTTTGGAAAGCCTGGTAATGAGTCAATGTCTAGCATAGCTATAAACACAGTGAATAATCTTTTAGATAAATGTCGTGATAGCTATGATCTAGAAAAGGTTGTGATTGTATTAGGAGGAGATACTCTACAAGTAGATACATTCAACAACACTACAACTAAGGGTACACCTGTAGAAGCAAGTATGTCTGCACAAGATGCTTACATTCAAGCCTTTGAAGGATTATATCTACTTTTGTCATTAGTTAGAAACTATGCTAACAATGTGCATGTAATGTTTATACCAGGGAATCACGATAGACTTAGTTCATTTCACTTAGTACATGCATTATCTCAGTCATTTGGAGATGCAGATGGTTTTACTTTCTCTAGCCAATATGCTGAAAGAAAGGTGCTTGTGTATGGAGAGAATATGTTTTGCTTTGAACATGGTGATATATCTAAAAAGATGACTCCATTAGTATACGCAACTGAGCATCCATATGAGTGGGGCCAAACTAGTTATAGAACTTTATTTACAGGTCACTTGCACACTAAAAAGACAACTGAGTTTGTAACTGATAATGAAATACATGGATTTACAATAAAAGTGTTACCTTCACTTTCAGCAACAGATTACTGGCATTATCATAATAAGTTCACTGGCAATAAAAGAGCTGCTGTACTTGAGTTGTACAATCCTGTAAATGGCAAAGTTGCAGAGTTTAACTACAATTATAAACTTTAAAAATTTATCTTTTAAAAATCAAAAAAATTTTGTAAATTATATATGAATAGTGCAGTGAAATTAAACAGAAAGGGTCCGAGGTATAAAGCACCTAGATTGAACACATTATCAGATGAATGGGTATCTGATATCTATAAGTCTAAGGAGTGCCTAGTCAAAGACCAAAAGAGTATAAAGAAGATTATCATTGCTGCTAATGAATTGATTGCAAAAGAAATAATTGACACAAGAGATGGTATAGAGTTACCTGAGCAATTAGGTTATATGTTTCTTGGAACTTGTCAACCAAAAGTTAGAAAGAATGTAGACTTTAAAACAACAGATCATTATTTAAAAGTAATACAACATAGAAATTGGGAAAGTGATAACTACTTAGCTAAAATCTTTTACAGTAATTATGAAACTAAATACAAATTTAAATTTAATGAGTTGTGGGGATTTAAAGCCTGTAGAAACTTTACAAAAGAGGTTGGCAGAAAGTATCCTGAAAACTGGAAGAAATACATTCAAGTTGATCATACTTTAAAGATTGCAAGCTTGTACAGAAGTGCTATGTATCAAGATGAAAGAAAAGAATTAGATGAATATAGATTAGAAAATTATAATCCATTAGAACTATGATGAAAGCATTATTAACTTTCTTGAGAGGCCTTATTAAAGGTGTAACAGAAATTAAAGAAGAAACTGAGCAGCTTACTGGTGTATATAGTGTATCAGATGAGATGACTCAAAAGATAAAGAAGTTTGAAGGCTATATGTCTAAAGCATATCCTGATGCAGGAGGTGTATGGACTATTGGCTATGGTAATACATTCTATGCTGATGGCACTCCTGTTAAACCTGGAGAGACTATTACTAAAGCAGAAGCTGAAAAACTATTCTCAGATGTACTAAATCAGTTTGCTGGTATGGTATCAGATGTAGTTAGAGTAGAGTTAAATGATTGTCAGTTTGATGCATTAGTTAGCTTTACATACAATGTAGGAATTGGTAATCTTAAGAAAAGTACATTACTTAAAAAAGTAAATGCAGATCCTGAAGATGAAACAATTAGAAATGAATTTAATAAGTGGATTAAAGCTGATGGCAAAACACTTGCTGGATTAGTCAAAAGAAGAAAAGACGAAGCAGATTATTACTTTGGTAAAACTTGTAAATAATGGTAGCAACAGTATCAGAAGCAATTAGTAGAATTAGGAATCAGATTAAATCTGTAAACATAGATGCCTTTGTTACAGATAGATATATCTTTTCTTTAATTCTCAAACACGTATCATGGCTCATTAAAAGAGAGGATGATAAAGGTGTACTTAGAAAGTACAACAATATATTTCACACCTTAGACTATTTCTGTTTAATAGATGTAGATAAAGCAGACACTGGTTGTTTTTGCATAGAATCAGGCTGTACTATTAAGAGAAGCAAGGATAAAATTCCCCCTGCGTATGAGGGTAGTTATGGTCCTATCATTAGATCTATTACAAGTATAGATGGAACTACTCCACTTACTTTAACTTTTCCTTCTACTTATCAAGCTATGATTAAGCAGAAGACATTTAGATATAACAAGACTCCTTACTACTACATTGTAAATGACTATATCTATGTACCTAGTGTAGATTGGCCAGCAATTAGAGTGGAAGGATTATTTAGATCTGGTATTGGTCAATACAATTGTGATACAGACCATGATTGTATTTATAGACAAGATGAGCCATTCTCAGTACCTATGTACTTATATGGAGAAATGGAACAAAGTGTAATGAAAGATTTAACTACAAGTTTACAAGTTCCTCAAGATATTAATCAAGACTTCTTAAGCAACACTAAGTAATGAAGACAGAACTCCAATATAGAAACTTTGATGATTTAATGAATTCTGTCAGAAGTGATTTCTACACTTATGATCAGGATAACTTTATCAATCCTCAAGAATTATTAAAGATTGCAATTAAGATCAATTATGAACTTGGTTTAAAGATTAATCAATCAAGGGGTAAAATGATTGATGTAAAAGATGGCAGAGCTAAACTTCCTGCTGATTTTTATGTAATGAATTTTGCAATGTTGTGTGGGGTTGGTAATGATACATATACAAGTTGTGTATCATCACAGATTCAGACAATGTATGATCAAATGTTAAAACTTGCAGAGATTACAAATGCAAGACCATTGATTCAAGTGGCTGATTTATCTGTTGGAGATAACATTGTAACTCATAATTTAGCTTCAACTAATATTGTACTTACTGTTCAAAATTCAAGTAAAGATTATGTAAACTTTGAATATGTAATTATCAATCCTGATCAAGTAAAGATTAAAGTATTTGAACACTACGCAGGTGCAAGAATTAACATTATTGCTGCTGCTAACATTGTAGCCAATTGTTCTATTTCTGTGGACAATTGTCCAGATGGTTGTAAGATTACAGAGACAAGACCAGGGTTAATTAGAGAATTTCCTAGACCAGTTCCTATTGAGATTTTACCATATAACTATGGGGAACCAGAGTGTAACTTAAGAAATGTAGGTTCTTATAATTATAGACTTAAAATTAGAGATGGATTTATTCATACTATTAATTTTAAAGAAGGTAGAGTATATATTAACTATGAATCTGTAATGGAAGATGATGAAGGTAATTTATTAGTGCTTGATCATCCAGTAGTTAATGACTATTATGAATATGCTCTTAAAGAAAGAATACTTGAGAACTTATTTTTAAATGGTGAGAATACTAGTCAAAAGTTACAGCTTATACAAGCTAAGCTTAGACCTGCAAGAACAAATGCTCTTAGCTTTATTAATACTCCTGACTTTGGTGAACTAAAGAGAATGTGGGAGAAAAATAGAAAAGCAATGTATGCTAAGTATTATAATATGTTTAATAGCTATGCGTGGTATGGTGGGTTTAAAACTGTAAGGGGACCTTATGAGAATTACTAAAAAAGTAAGAGTAAATACATTCAATTGTTCTATCTTATTTGTAATAACAAATGAGATGGGAAAGTCAGAAAAGTATTTACAAAAGAAATATGCAAAGGGAACATTAGTTCCTGGTACTGCAGCTGAAGAAGCAGAAGGTATTACTATTACTGTAGATGGTGGCTTATACATTGTAATGATAGATGCTAAGTTTCTTAATCATAACACAATAGGTCATGAGTTATTTCATGCTGCAAAAAGAATAGCAGAAGATAGAGATATTACAGATGAAGAAACATGTGCTTGGTTGATGGGGTTTCTGTGTGAAGAATTCTATAAATTTATAGGCAGTGAAAAAGTCAAAAAAGAATTTGAAAAAGTAGATAATCAAAATGGCTAAACAGCAAGATAACACTCAAAATTTAATTGATGCAAAGTCTAATACTTATACTAAAGGACTTTACAAAGATTTTAATGATAGCTATGTTCCTGAGGGAGTTTGGACTAATGCAATTAATGCTATGACAAGTTCTAACTTAGGAGATGGGGGTACTATTGGAAATGAGCCATCTACTCAATATTGCACATCTACTAATTTTGATGTTATTGGAATTGTTCGCAGAGATGCGACAACTTGGTTTGTTTGTTCTACAAATGACATAACAAGTGAGATTGGAATATTTGATGAAAATAGTTGTGAGTATACTAGATATATTTCATCTAGTTGTTTAGGATTTAAAAGATCAAATTTAATTACAGGAGTTACTCAATCTAATTTTGATTGTACTTACACATTTTATTTTGCAGATGGATTAAATCCAGATAGAGCTATTAATCTTGATAAAATTCCTTGGTTGATTAAACAATATGATACAACTAATCCTGATTGTCCTGAGCCAATTTATTATGATCCTCCTGTTTTAGATTGTGATAAAACAAGATTACACTATCTAATAGATCTACCTTGTTTCTCCATTGTAAGATCTAATAGTTCAGGTACATTATTTAATGGATCATATCAAGTAGTAGTTGCTTATAGCATCAATGGTTTAAGAGTGAGTAATTACTTTATGCCGAGTAATATTGTAAGTATTTGGGATCATGAGAATAATGGTGGATCAATAGATTTAACATTTACTCAAATAGATACAAACTTTGAGGAATATGAAGTTGTACTAATAAGCACTATTAATTCTGTAACTAATGCAAAGCGTGTTGGTTTTTTTAATACTTCTCAAACTAAAGTACACATTGATAATAACAATGATACATTAGTTCAAGTACCACTTGAAGATATTCCAATTAATCAGACAATATATGAAACATCTGACAAGATGTTTTTATTAAACTTTTATCTATTAAGAACTGGAATGAAAAGCAAAGCTGATTTTAATTATCAGCCTCTTGCAAATCAAATTGTTACAAAATGGGTACAAGTAGAATATCCTGCAGATTATTATGTAAAAGGTAATAATGAAACAGGATATATGAGAGATGAGATATATTCTTTCTTTATTAGATGGGCTTATAAGACAGGTGATAAATCTGCATCTTATCATATTCCAGGAAGACCTATTAGACCAGGCTGGGATAACATAACAGTTAGTGGTCCTGATGTTCTTCCTTATGATAATAATGGAGCTACATCAGCTGAAAAGTGGAGAGTCTATAACACAGGGATTTCACTTGGAGGATCTGGCTCAACAGCAGATGGTGCAAAAATTAGAAACAAAGGATATATGGCTTATTGGGAATCTGAAAATAGATATCCCAACAAACCTAGAATTTGGAATCCTAGTGAATATACTTGGAGTACTATTACTACAACCCCTTATCCTAATTCACAAATTAGTGACTATGATTTGTGTGGACAATACATTAGGCATCATAAATTTCCAGATGACATAGTTTCTCCAATTTATGATAATGCGAATAAATCAATTCAATTATTAGGTATACAATTTGAAAATATAAAACCACCTCTTGATGAGAATGGAGATGTTATTAAATCAATTGTTGGATATGAAATATTAAGAGGATCAAGAACTGGTAATAAAACAGTTATTGCAAAAGGTTTGATTAATAATATGTTTGAGTATGACATACCTAATCAACCTAATGCAAAAGCACTATATCAGAACTATCCATACAATTGTTTAGATCCTGATTATTATTTATACAAAAACACATGGTATAATCCTCCAGGACCACAAGAGCATGATGACACTAAGAATCCTATAACACTATATAGAAAAGATTACTTTACATTTCATACTCCTGATTTTAATTTTAGAGGAACTTATTTAAATCCAAATGAGGTAAGAGTTTATTCAGAATACTATGGTAATTCTATAGGAACTTTTACACCACCTTATGGTCATCCTAAACATAAAATTCCATCACAAGGTGCATTTATAGGATGTCTACTATTAGGACTTGGTTCTGCTATTTTAGCTTTAGTTGGAAAAAAGACAACAGTGAAAGGTAACACTGCAAAAGACCCTACTTCAATTCCTTTAACAACTGCTGTTGGAGTTGCAGGTGGTGCTGGTGGAAAAGCAGCATTAGCATATGCTGCAGCATTGGGTGGTACTTTTGCAGGAGGTTTTTTAGGTCCTGCTGGTTCAGGATCTTGGGTAGGAGCTCCAACAATGAACTCTGAAGGAAATGAACTTACTACTTTAAATCCTTCTACTAAAAAACCTGGAATACTTCCTGACATAATGAGTTTTATTACTCAGATGAATTTAATATTTAGCATTGGTGGATTCATGTTAGCTCAAGGATTTGGTAATGCTATGAAGCTTGTAATGGAACTTTTGCCTTGGAGACAATATGCATTACAATATAATAGCCATGGATTTTATAGTTCAAAAAAGAATCCTCAAAATCAAAACTACAGAAGACAAATTAAAGCAGCTAGATATGTTGAGTCAGGTGTTCAAGTATTTGATGGAACATATACCGTGAATAATTTATTTAGACCAAATACTGCAATAATAAATACAATTGGAACATTAGTAAATCCTTCAACAATTGATCAAAGTAGAAGAACTGTAAATCAATTAAAAGCTTGGACAACAACAAATAATAATTTTACTTTAAACATTTCTTCTTATTATGTAGGATTAAAGTTAGATTTAAAAGGTGCATATGGTCAATTATCATCTATAACTCAGATTCCTGTATCAACTTGTGTAGAGAAGATTGTATATACAAAAAACTATCCTCACACTTCTTCTGTTTATTTTAGAGGAGATGTCTACATTAATAGATATACTGAGAAAAATACATTTCCATTATTTAATCAATGGCTATTTAACATGCCTGATGGAACTGACTTTGATTATAAGCTATATGCTAATGTTGCGTATCCTAGATATTGGTCTACATTTGAAGGAATAGACTTTAATGATATTTCAATTAACACAAGTGCATTTCCTAGACTTAGTTTAAATCCTTTAAGATTTATTAGAGATTTTGCTCGCAAGTTTGCAAAATTAGTAACTAATCCAGTTGGTACAATTACTAGTTGGGTACTTGGCCCAAGTAAATTATATCATTTAGATAGAGATCCAAATTCATATAGATTAAGAATTCAGGATATGTTAAAGAAGACATTCTATATTAAGAATGGATACTTCTATCTTTTTGTAAATGGGGTTAAGGATTTTTATTGTGAGTCTGAGATTAATTTAGCAAGTAGAGATTATGGTGCTCTACCTTCTGAGCAATTCTATAATCCATATGGCAACACTAATCTATATGAGTTATTTAGAACAGACATTATAAAAGTGCCAGAGTTCTTTAAATATGATTATAGTTTATCTGTATCAAAAGCTTCAATAAATAATACAAGTTGGTCAAGTGTTTTGCCTAGATCATATGATCCAGATATTCCTGCATCTTGTTTTGAATATTATCCTGCTAGAATGGTTTATAGTTTGCAGCAGCAGTATGAACAATCTAGAGATAACTGGAGAATATACTTAAACAACAACTACAAAGATTTTGAAAATGTAATTACTAATGTAAAGCCAATTAATAGAACAGGTTCTGCTATTTTCTTTGATGATGCAACACCTACAACTATTAATGGGGTAGATGAATTACAAACATCTACAGGTAATAGAATTACAATTGGTGATGGTGGTTTATTTAACCAACCATTTCAAGCTCTTGTAAATGCAGATCTTGAATTAGAATATGGTTCTTGTCAATCTACAAGAAGTGTAATTAATACTACATATGGTATTTTCTACATGAGTCAAAGAAATGGAAAGATTATGCAGTTAGCTGGTAATCAGATAGTTGATATTTCTATGAATGGTATGAGATATTGGTTTGCAGAAAATCTGATATACAGTTTGACAAAATCTTTTCCAAATTACGATTTAACAGATAATCCTGTAAAAGGAATTGGATGTCAAACAACATATGATAATCAATATGAGATTGTATATTTCTCTAAAAAGGATTATAAGTTATTGCCTGGAATAGAAGTAGGGACAGATATAGAGTATATGCCTGACACTAAAAACTTCCGAGTAACATCATACTCATATAATTTCAAAGTTACTTATGGATCAAGTACAACTCAATTACAAGATGGCTATCAGATATCTGGAAATATAAATGGATATGATCTTGCAACATGTACTTACACTGCAACAGTTCCTACAAATGCAGGTATTGAATCATTTGTAAATTGTGTGGCCACTGAAATAGAAAAAGCACCAAATATTAAAAAAGCATTTCCTTATATTTCAGATGGTAGTTTTAAAATTAATATTACACTGATTGATTCTAAAGTACCTGCCAATATTCAATTAAATCTTATTAATAAATTTGTAGTTACTTTAATTCCTATTAACACATCTAATAAAACTTTAATTGATCCTAGCGATACTAACTACTTTGAAGATTGCTCTTGGACTATTAGTTATGATCCTAAAACTAAGATGTGGATAAGTTTTCATGACTGGCATCCTAACTTAGAGTTCTCTACAAATGATCATTTCTACACTATAAAAGGTAATGACTTTTGGAAACACAATGTATTATGTAATAGCTATAATAATTACTATGGTGTAAACTATGGATGGGAGATAGAGTTTCCTGTAAACACAGGTGCTTCGGTTACTACAATAAAAAGTGTGGAGTATTACTTAGAAGTATTCAAATACAACACAGGATGTGTAGATAGATATCATGTGTTGGATGGAAACTTTGATCAAGCTCTTATTTATAATACAGAACAAACCTCAGGTTTATTAAATTTACATATTAAACCTAAAAATAATCCTGTAGCTTTGTTAAATTACCCTAAGATAAATTTAGATAGTATAGATATTCATGTGGCTAAAGAAGAGAATAAATACAGATTTAATCAATTCTGGGATGCTACAAGAGATAGAGGTGAGTTTAATGGCTTACAAATTACTAACTTTATCACAGAATGTAATGGCTATAGGAAGAATCTAAATCCTCAAGCTGTTAATTATGCTAAGTCACCTTTGCAAAGGAAGAAGTTTAGACACTATGGAAATAGAGTTATCTTAAGAAGATTGCAATCAGGATCTGAAAAAATGAATTTAAAAGTAGTAACAACAAAAGAAACTCTAAGTCCACGATGAAAACTGACAAGCTTCTTCACCTTATCCAACAAAAGAGAGTAATGCGCTCAGGTGGTGCATTGCCATTACCTAAAGCTCAGCAAGGTATGGTAGACTATTATTTTAATACACCAAAAAAACCTGTAAAGAAAGAAACACAAACAGGTGGTTGTCCTACAGGATGGATTAAAGATCCTGTTACAAAAAAGTGTATAAGAGATACTTCAAATATGCCTAAGGTAAATCCAGAAGCAGATAGGAATCCAGAGAATTTAGATACATACTTATATGTTACAAATCAGTTAACTCCTGCAGAAAGACTTCAGTATGATATAGTTTATAAACTTATGAGACAGCATTCTGCAGATCCTGCATCTCCAAAAAGTTTGTTTTTAGATTCAATGAAAGAGGGTGTTCGTCAAACAGGTGGTCAAGGTGGTGTATACTTTGATACTACAAATCAAGGTAATAGCTTTTATGAGCCTTTAACTAAGACTATACATTTATCAGATGCAGATAAACATATACCAGGAGTTGTTCCTCATGAAATGTTTCATTACTGGCAAGACATAAATGGAGACTCTGGTTATTCAGAATTTTATCCTGGTCCTTTAAAAGAACCAACTATTCCTTCAGGGAATGATGCAGCAATGCAATATTGGAATAGAAGAGCATTAGATCAAAAATATATTACTGATGAATTTTTATCTAACAATCCATCATTCAATTTTGCTTCTCCTGAAGTAGTTTATAATAGATATGTTAACCCTGCAATGTATGATACTCCTTGGACTTTAGAAGGAGAAGCTAGAAACTTTGAAAAGCAATTTCAAGGGCCTAGTCCATATGCTCAAGATTATGGATATAGACAAGGGGGCTCATTGCGTAGAGCTCAATCTGGAAATAAAGGAGAATGTCCTGAAGGTCAAGTATGGAATGAAGAATTTCAAACTTGTATGATGAAAGGTGTAGAAGTTAACTATTATGATCAGTTAGTAGAACAAGGAAGAGACTTTATGAGAGATTGGACAAATTCTCCAATGGCTCAACAAATGTTACAAAGATCTGTTCAAAAAGATAATCCAACTGGATGGGAACAGTTTTTTACTAATCATAGACCTTTGTCATTTGATACTGACACATATTCATTTTACTCTACAGATCCATTTTGGCAACAAATAAGAGATAAAAGATTAGAAAATATTAATAATATAGATGTTAAATTTTCACGTAAGGAGATAGATGAAAAATATCCTGAAGATAAAGGTGTATCTGGATTTAGTAGAACTGAATTGGATAAGTATCCTTCATCATATTGGAATTTTGCAAGAAATATAAATCCCAAATTAAAGCAAAAATATTGGAAACATGATCTTCGGGATTGGTATGACACAAGTGGAAATTATCTTGATAGTTATGGAACATCAGATAATATGGAGGTTATTGGATACGAAGGATCAAATGCTTATAATGCATTGGGTTATTATCCAACTGATGATTCTAAAATTAGAAATTCTCCTATCTCTAGAATAACCAATACACCATTTTCAAAAGATAATCTTTTAGATACTGATGTTCATGAAATAAGTCATGCAAGTGATTTTGGTGGTCCGTTAATTCCTATTTCAGATATAAATTTGATGGGGAAATATGCATACAATACTGCTCGTAAAAGACAAAAACCTAATATGTTTGGTCATTATCCTAAAATGGTAGGCATGGATGAATTTAATTATTATGTAGCTAGTCCTACTGAAACAAGAGCTAGATTAAATGCATTAAGGTTTGAAATGAAAAATCAAGGTATTTATAATCCTTTTACAGAAAAGGCTACTATAGATATGTTTGGCTCTTATAAACCTTTAACTGATAGTAGTTATGATGCATTAGAACAACTTAGAGGTGTTTATACAGATGATCAAATTATAGATATGTTAAATACCATATCTAGAAATGAGCCTGATCAAAATCAAATGCTTGATAATATTCAATATGCTAAACAAGGAGGCTCACTTCCTAAACATCAACTTACAGGATCTGTAAGTGCTCAATTAATTAATCAAGCATTAGGGCAAACTAATCCAGCTAATGTAAGGAGTACTGTAACTGTTGCTCCAAAAAATGTAGCTGCACAATCTGTGGCTAAAGATATTGCAACATATGGTAGCATTGAAAAAGCAGAACAAGCAAAAGCTTTTAAGAAATCACAAGCTGCTCAAAAAGAATCTAAAATATATACTAATAAACCTGGTTACGGTAATTATGAATATTATAATCCTGCACAAGGTGAATTTAGAGATGATACTAAATTAGCACCTGAAGGATCTACTAGAGCAACTTTTCAAAATGTTCTTAATACTACTAATGAAGCAATAGAAAATGCATATGGTAATCCTTTTGTGAATCCTGCTGGTAAATGGGTTTATGATATGTTTGTAGGAGCACCTGCTCAATCTGCAATTAATCTTTCAAATACATTTATGGGTGATAGACCTATTAGAGGTGATAAAGATTTTGCAAACTTTGGATGGGATGCAGCTGATGTGCTTCCTTTTGTTGGAACAGGTTTAAAAGGTACTAAAAGATTTGTTAATGCATTTGATAATGCAGGTAGGATGGCTTTTGGAGTCAATCCTCAAATGGGAATATTTCCAAAATCATTTAGTGAGTTATTTAAAAAATCAACACCAATTTCTCAAGATGTATTAAGTGCTTATAACTTAGCTAAAAGTTATCAAAAGGAAGGATTAATTAAATATTTGCCAGAATCTCCAGAAGGTTTTGAAAGTTGGTTACAAACGCAGTATAATCAAAGACCTTTATACAGAGTTGTGGATGTAAGTCCTGAAATTATAAATGATCCTTTATTTAGAAAGAGGATGGCGAGCTTAGGAAAAAATCCAGATAACCCTTATGATGTTGCAGAAATAATGGGAACAAGCACAGCTCCTGAAAATGTTATTAACAGAGGTAGAAGAAGTGGTGGGCATGATCAATTATTACAAGGATCAAATAAAGACATTCTTTATTTTGCTGAAGACCCTACATGGATAGGAGAAAGATATGGTGGTAATAATCCTTACTATGTCAAAGTTTTTGCAGATCCTATGCCAATAGGTTTAAATAACCAAGTAAACCAATTAAGAAATACATCAAGACTCAGAAAAAATTACAGTAGATATTTTCCTGATTTTGATATAAATCAAATTCCATCTGGTGTTTTGTTTGAAGATAAAACTTTAAGAGTAGGTCCTAATTTAATCACTCCTATTATAGGAACTAAAGGAGCTAAAGTAAGAGATGCTGCCGCCATATTAAGTGATATGGAATTTAAAATGTTGCAAAATAAGTTTTTTGGAGAAGGTGGATCATTAGATAAATATCAATGGAAGTATGGACAAGTATCTCCAAGAGATAGTGTGCAGAACATGGGATACAACTCAATGACATGGGAAGATAATAGAGGTAGTGCTAGTGGTTATGGTTTATCTAACTTTGGTAATCCTGCATTACCAGTTGGTGCTAGTAAAGATGATGCTGTAAATTGGTACATGGATAAATATTATCCTCAACTTGGAGCATTTCCTACAGCAATGGAAAAAGCATCTGCTGGAGATTTTATGTATAATGCAGGAAGAGATCCTAGAGTATACATGCTTGATCAATATTTAAAAAGCATAGGGCAATCAGGATTACCAAATAGAGGTTCATATAATGTAGATATTAAAACAGATGCTTGGACACCTACCTTACAACAAAATTTAGATAATGAATGGAATAAATATAAAAAAGATATTTATAAACTTTCAGAACAAGAGAGAAGAGTGTTGCTAAATAATGGTAGAGATTTTTATTATAAAAATACATATACAGCAGATACACCTGGTGTAACATATTGGTCTAGATCTCAAGATCAAAAACAAGGATCTGTTTATGATAAAGCAACAGGTTATTGGTATCATAGAGGTCCTGATGGATCATTAAGTCCAGCTTATGGAAATACATGGTATGGTAGACAACATGCTAGTGATCAGTATGTTCGTTTAACAGATGCAGATGTTACCAACACTTCTAATAAAAAGTTTTATCCTGCTAAAAAACAAGATGGAGGAAACTCATTTATAGGTGATCTTGGTACAATTGGTTCAGCTATTATGACCAACCCTGTTCTTTTTGGAAACATTGATTTTCTCAAGCTTGCTGGTAAGTCTCTTTGGAATAATTTAGTTAATGATTCAGATTCTCCTCAAACCAACCAATCCACTGTAGATAAAGAAAAATTAAAAACTAGACAGCTTAATGATTATTATGATTGGTTAAAATATCAAGAGAATGGTGTAAAAAAGGGTTGGGATTCTAAATTAAATGTATGGATGCCTTATAAATCTCATGAAGGTGGGCTTCCTACAATAGGTTATGGTCATAAGTTAACACCTGAAGATGTAAAAACTAAAAGATTTGCAAAAGGAATTACAGATGATCAAGCTATTAAATTAATGAAAGATGATTTTAATTCTCATTATGATCAATCTGTACAAGGATATAATAAAAGATTTAAAGATAGAAATCTAACATTTGATACATTACCTTATAATCAACAATTACTTATAGAAGATTATGTGTATAATCTAGGGCCAGACTTTTTTCAAAAAGATACTGAAAAATATTCAAAAGCTTTTCCTAAGTTTCTTGATGCAATTGTTGATTATAATCAAGCAAAGTCAGATGCTGATAGATTAAAATATAGAAATATTATTGCAAAACAATATGCTAGAGGTACTAAGAAAGCTCCAAATCGTGAAAGAAATAAAGGAACAGTAGAGTTCTTTTTAAAGGATTTTGGAATTAACCTTGATATGGTAGATCCATCAACTTATAAAGAAAGAGGTGGTGAGTTTTTACCTAAAGCTCAAGGAGGTTTATTATCTAAGGCACGATTTGGTAAATCTATTTATGGAACAGATCCTAATGATATGTCTATTTTTAGCATGGTGCATGGTAAACCTAATAGATACTTTGAAACTAAACAAGAAGGAGATAAATACTATGTACAACAAAGAGGTGATTTTCCTTTAAGCAACCAACAGTTTAAAAATTGGAATAGTCCTTCTGCTGCTTTTTCAAGTCCTAATCAATTAAATGAATGGCATAGTATAGGTGCTCATGAGTATAATAAATTAAACTCACAAGCAGTAGATGGTAGAATAGGTTATAAAACATATGCTCAAGGTGGATCATTACCCAAAGCACAAACTGGTATTCCCAATGATAAAATACTTCAAACACCAATGAAGTATGATCGACCTTTAAAGTTAGCTGATATTAAACCTGTCTATCATAAAAACATGGTTATCAATAATTATTCACCTAGAGCAGATTATTTGATACAGGGTGATAAGGTTTATATGACAGATAAAGGAAAAGATAATTGGCTAGATATTTCAGATAATGATATTGCTAAGAAAAACTTATATGGGTTTTTGGATAACACATATCAAATGATGGGTTATAGCAATGAAGAAAAAGATATTTTAGGATTGTTAAAATCTAATCAATATAACTATCAACAAAGATATAATCCTACTCCTAAAAAACAAGAACCTTCATTACAATATCTTTGGTCAAGTGGATCAGTTGCATCACCTAAAATAAACATTGATCCTTTTAATGGTTATGTAAAAGGTAATTCTAGTTCAAAAGTAGTTAAACAAAAACCTTCATTGACTGAAAACATTCAAAATGAATTATCAACTCTTGTTGGTGGAACAGAAGATTATTTAGCAACTGTAGTTGGAGATATTAAAAATACTTATAATGAAGCAGCTGACGTAGCTAACTACTATAAAAATCTTGCAATAAATGGATTAACTAGAAAATATAAAATGTATAGTGGAGATGATCCTGATGCAGTTAAAATAGATTTTAGTGAAAAGCAAACACCTAAACCACTAGGAACAATTGAATATTATAACAAACTTAACAAAAATAAAGTTCAATTAAAAGAAGTTGAAATACCAAATGTAACAAACAAAACAGGTCAAACTTTATTAGCAGGTAATATAAATTTAGCTAATATGAAATTTAAAGTTAGAAATAGAGGAGACTATACACCTTTCCAATCAGATGGTGCAATAATAACTGCATTTAGACCATTCCTTGCTCCAAGTGAGTATAAGGCAGCATCTGATAATAGCACATACTTTGGAGTTGATGCAAATGGAAATTTTGTAGCTGGTACATTCAAAGATTTTAAAAACAGAAAGGATGTATTAATTTCACAAACATTTTCTAACAAGGTGGTATCGTTTGATGAAATAGATGGTAAATCTAGAACAAAACCTGATTTAGATCATGGTAATAATAATTATCAAATACCTATTACTAATATGTTATCAGATGATGAGAAGACTGAAAAAAAAGGTAGTATCAATATCATGACAAGAACTAATGGTGATGAAGATTATTTTGGTTCTGTAGAAGGTGGTAAATTTATTATGCAAAACCCTGATACTAAAAAGACATACTTTGTAATGGGTAGTCTTAAACATATTAAAAATGAATTTAAGAAGATAAAAGGTAATTCAAAATATGTTACTGTTTATGCAACAGATAATGGAACTTATTCAAAAGGACTTTCATTTAAAGATAAAACTTTTACCTCTGATAGACTAAAAGAATATGATGCATTAAATTCAGGTGGTGTAGCAGGTAATGTATTGTATATTGCAGGTACAGGCACAACCCCTAGCAGACACAAAGTAGAATACTATCAAAGTCCTAATATTAGAACTGAAAAAGATGAAAGTTATAAAAAAGGACATGCTTTAAAAAATGAAATGAAAAAAATTGTATTACATTGGACTGCATTTAAACCTGATGCAAAAGGTGATTGGACACAATCTGATATAGATTTACATAATCAATTTATGAGACCTGGTGAAAATGATGCACATCTTGCAGTATTAGCAAATGGTACAAGAAGAGTTTATGCTTCACCAGAACAAGTAACAGCTCACGCAGGTCACTCTAGATATGAAAATAGAGATAATGTAAATGATTTTTCATATGGTATAGAACTTCAAAATCCAGGAAATGATAGTGGTGGTTATGCACCACCTCTTACACCTAATCAATTAGAATCTACTGTAGAAGCTATTAGTGAACTATTAGATACATATAACTTAAAGCTAAAAGATATTATAACTCATAAAGAAATTAGAGATGGTTATATGAAATATTATGAAGGTAAAAAAGACAAAGATGGTAAGCTAATAATTAATGATCCAAACGATAAAAAAACTAAAGTGGATGCAAAAGCAGATATAGATGATCAAATGTATAATACAATAATAAATGCCTTAAAAGCAAGAGGCTATAAATAATAAATAAAATGGATAGAAAACCAATACACTTTAGAACAGACCAGCAAGGACTAGATGTAGATCCTACAAATGGTGCAATCATTAAAGGCAGAGATGGATATACTCCTCTTACTTTTAAGAATCAAATAGATCACACTTACATACTAAGTCCAACAGGAGATGTTATATTTGCTCAACCTGGTCAAGAGAATGTAGTGGTTCCAGGAAACATGGCAGTTGAAATACCTGCTAACTCATTAGGTACATTTAATTATTCAAACTCAGATAAAATGAATACAATGCAATACGCTCAAGAAGGTGGAGCATCTTCTGATCAACAACAAAAAATAATCAGTATGGTTGCTCAAGGGCTTCAGCAAGGTGCTGATCCCAAACAAATTATGCAAGAACTTGTAAAAATGGGAATGTCAGTTGAACAGGCCCAAGGATTAGTGACAGCTGTTGCTAAAGAATTACAAGCATCTCAAGAAGAACAAGTATCTCAAGAAGATGAACAAGATATGATGCAACAAGATCAAGAGCAAATGGGGATGGCCGAGATGGGTGGCCAACCTTGCATTGATTGTTTTGACAATTATAATCCATCACCACAAGCTCAAAATCTTAATTGGTATTATAAAGCTAATGGTGGTACTGCTTATATGATGGATGACTTATATGAAGCAGGTGGGCAATCTTTGCCTAAAGCTGGTCTAGGTAATTTAGGCAATTTCCTTGGTGGTTTTGGAAACATGGGTGATTCTATGATGGGAATGGGTAATCCAATAAATAATCCAATGTATTCAGATTTGTATGGTAAATCTGATAAAGAAGGTATGCTTATGCAACAAGCTATGAATGGGCAAATTCCTATAAATCAATTACCTGCAAATTTGCAAGTGCAAATGCAAGGTGCATTGGGTGCAATGAAAGCAGGTGGAGAAGCATTTCCTCAAGCTCAAACATATTTACCATATGATAGAGCAGGTGAAACTACACCTAACTTTATGTTTGAGATGGGTGGTCAATCTAATATTGATGAGTTATATCAAATTTTAAAAGAAGGTGGTATGGATCACAATCCTAAGAAAAAGAAGAAAGGTAAATTTGGTAGTGTAAATGATTTTGCAAAATATGTGAATGGTGGATCTTTACCTAAAGCTGTAGATGGAATTAACTATAATGATCCAAATTATGTATATCAAGATTTAAGTGGTCAAAATAGAAAAATAAAATTTGATAATAAATTTAATGAGTGGTATTATGAAGGGGATGATGGTACAGCATATAATTTACCAGCAAATGAATCTGGTTATTATGATATGTATTATAGCAACAATCCTGGTGTAGCTGGTTCAAATAGAGCAGGCTCAACTAATCCTGGTAATAACCAAGGTGGTAATAACCAAGGTTCTGGTAATTCAGGTGGTGGCTCTAACCCAGGTGGTTCTAATTTTTCTAATCCATATGCATCATATGTTGGAGGTAATGCAATTACTCAACTTTTAGGTAGTCAGGCAGGAGCAGGTCTTGGTTTATTAGGACAAGCACTAGGTGCTTTTGGCATG
>Ga0315903_10001051_pt1 | contig 41693 bp, 42 predicted proteins | sample LakEriMetagenome_7_FD_203524 | JGI IMG/M metagenome (GOLD analysis project Ga0315903, IMG submission 203524) | Freshwater fungal communities from buoy surface, Lake Erie, Ohio, United States - Buoy 2 MA119 | ecosystem: Environmental > Aquatic > Freshwater > Lake | place: USA: Lake Erie, Ohio... | reverse complement strand
TCATTGACCGGATGGAAGTTCAAGACGGGCTCATCAAGCGGCAAGATGTGTGGAACGATCTGGCCGAACATCGCAAACCCTGATTTTTGCACTCCAATTTTTCTGGTCTGAATTTAGTTTGAAAGCCAGCACCAGCTTGGTCGAAAAAGCCACAAACTATTTTTTATTGACGATGTCAGGCGTCACAGCATCCAGCACATTGATGGTGGTCTTGACCCCGTAAACCACCGCAGACCCGGCGGCGTCTGCTATAGCCAGCACAGTGCAGCCCTGCAGCAAACAAAGAACCGCCATCACAGCGGTCAGAAACACATATTTCATGGGATAGCCCAAAAGTCGATTACAAAAAAAGTCTGTAATTACTTGTTTATTCTATATAAGGTCAACCATCTTTTTCTATTCCCTTAACACCGCTCCCTGAGGGCTAGGGATAGGTTGCTTTGATCTGCTTAATCAGATCTGCAGCGAAACGGTTAGCGGCATCTGCGCTGGCGCCCGTCCAGCCATAGCGTCTTGCCGCAGTTGGCCCGGAACCATAGGTTCGCATGCCTCGATTGATTGGCCCAGCCAACAAACCATGCGCTGCATCTTCGTAAAACCAGAATTCCAATGGTTGGCCCAAAGCTTTGATTTGTTCACCCCACTGCTGCGGGGAAAGTCCTTGCGCTGTCTGATTGGCTTGCAAACTGCAAGACTGTGTCGTCCCGGGTGCCGCACCCTCTGCTGACTGATTAACAACACATGGATCGGTCCGAAGATGCATCAAGTCGTCCTCGGTTTTGCCGCCATAGTTGTCTTGTTTGCCGAAAACCATTTTCAATGGCACGCGAATCTGATCGGGCATACCGATACCCGCCGAAGGAGCACCCTCCGCAAAGACCAGCCGTACATGTGCCGGATCCACCACTGCCGCCATGTTCAAGGCCACGCTGCCACCATTGGACAATCCATGAATAAAAAGGCGTGAGGTATCGATGCGCGTATTTTGGCGAATCCAGTGATAAGCCCCCAGCGTGGCTTTGAAAATCATGCGCTGACGAGACTCATTGCTCGTCCCAGTCAGAAACAACGAGGTCCCGCGATACTGAAAACCATTCATCTCATAAGCATCAAACAGCAAAGTAGCCACACCGAAGGCGTTCATGCGACGCACCATTTCTTGCTCAGCAGAGCCTGGGCCATTACCCCCGTGTGCAATGATCATCAGCGGTGGACGTTCAGCCAACTTTTCAGAAAAAAAACTGGGCATCGACAGCTGAACCGAGCGATGACAAGGATCGAACTCAGCCAGTGGACCCACAACACGATGAAAACCGGGCCGGATTTCGACCAGCTTAGCCACATCGGGTGGCATTGGGCGGCAATCCGATTGAGCATAGACATCTGTCAAAAACACAAAAGTTGGCAAACAAGCACAAGCGCAAAATCTAAGGAAGTCAGCAGTAAAAACCATTTATAAAACCTCGCTCAATTTCATAAGTCGCCATTTTCGGACAGTCAATATTCACACCCATTCTGCCGACTTCTATAAAGGATTATTTTGTCCGGGAAGACGTCCTCAGATGCAGACACCTTGGTGACAGCTTGCAGGACGCCTACTTTGTTTCCCTACTTGTAAAAGCTAATTGGGCTCGTTAGCATGAGTTCACTTAAGAAAGTAACCTGAACGGGAGACACCTTTTGGGCAATACAGAAAACCCACTGCTTGGAACATGGCATCTGGTGAAATGGGATATCGCCTACGGCGATGGACGTCCGGTCAGTTTGCCGTTTGGTGCAAATCCCAAGGGCCTGATTTGCTACACCCACGACGGAACCATGAGTGCCTGTATTGCCAGCGCCAACAGGCCACATCTGACCTCTGAAAGCGTACGCAGCGCACCCGTCGCGGAGCGTCTGGCGGCATTTGAAACTTTTTTTCAATACGCAGGGCACTATCACCTTCGAATGAATGATGGCCAGCAACAAGTTGTGCACAGCGTGACACATGCGCTCAATCCCAATTTCGTGGGCAGTCAACAGGTGCGCAATGTTGCTTTTTCTGAAGACGGTAGGTTGACACTGTCCGCCTCAGACACCGTGCCCGGCACATCTGTGGCGCGGCACCACCGTCTCGTCTGGCAAAGAAGCGATGCCAATATCGCCATCCACCCATGAACCCAGCCCACTTTTTTGAGCAACATAAGCTCAGATTTAGCCATGCACAAGCGGCTTGTGCCAGTCGCCATTGCTGGAGCCCGTTTCCGGAAATGCCTGACAAATATCCCAATGCAGCGGCCGCCCAAGCGAACGGGCTTGCAGCCTTTAATGCCCATCTCGGCAGTGCCAAAACACGCAGCTTTGTCATGGATCAACCCGGTCAATTGGCTGAATGGGGCGAAGAAGTTTCACCGTACACACAAAAGACACTGGGCATAACTTACCCCCAATCCGATCTGGATGAGTTATTCAGCGCCGCGCAGATTGCCATTACAGACTGGTCGGCCGCCAGCGTAGACGCCCGCATTGGCGTGTTGATGGAGGTGGTTGATCAGATTTTTCAAAACCATTTGTTCGAAATTGCCCATTCAGTCATGCACACCGCCGGGCAAAGTTTCAACATGGCCTATGCAGGCTCAGGCGTCAATGCACTTGACCGCGCCATAGAAGCCCTGGTCTATGCCCACCAGGCCATGCACAGCATTGCACCGACCACCCGCTGGGAGCGCCAATTCGGGCCCAGTAAGATTGTGTTGGACAAGACCTATCGGTTGGTTCCTCGCGGCGTAGCGGTCTGTTTTTCTTGTGCGAGTTTTCCCACCTGGAATGCCTGGCCGTCCATGATGGCCAGTTTGGCGACCGGCAATGCCGTGATTGTGAAACCCCACCCAGCCACCGTGTTGCCCATGGCGATTTCGGTCAAGGTATTCCGCCAAGTGCTCAAAGCTGCAGGTTTTGACCCTAATTTGGTCACCATGGCAACCGACAGCAGCGCCAACCCGATTGGCAAGTTGTTGGTGAAACACCCCAAAACCGCAATCGTTGACTTCACGGGCAGCGTGCAGTTTGGTCAGTGGGTAGAGCGTCACGCGCACCCTGCACTGAGCTATACAGAAACGGCCGGATGCAATACGGTGGTTCTCGAGTCGGTTCAAGACCTCGATGCCGTGATGCGAAGTCTGGCCACCACGCTGTGTTTGTTCAGTGCCCAGATGTGCACCAGTCCGCAAAATATTTATATCCCGGCAGACGGGGTTAAAACGCCCAATGGGGTGGTCAGCCTGAATGAGGTGGCCAAGCGCTTGGCACAGTCCGTCTCTGCGCTGACGCAAGACCCCAAAAAGGCGTCGATGATTTTGGCCACCATCCAATCTCAGCAGACCCTGAAACTGTTAGAACACATGGCCACGGAAGGCGCAGCACGGGGCCAAATACTGTTGGCACCACACAGCTATGAACACCCCGATTTTCCCCAAGCCCGCACCAGTTCGCCACTGATGCTGCAGGTTACCCCCAATGAGCGTGAACTTTATGGAGAAGAACGCTTTGGCCCGATCAGCTTCGTCATTGCATGCGAAGACGGGCAGGCCGCATTGGCTCATGCCAGCCGCGACGCCCAAGAATTTGGTGGGCTCACTGCCTTTGTCTACTCTACCGACGACGACTATGTCGCCCAAGCCGAACAAGCCTATGCCCGCGCTGGCGCGCAGCTCACCATCAACCTGACAGGTGCAATGCCCCTGAATTTTGCAGCAGCCTACAGTGACTTTCACGTCACCGGCCTGAACCCGGCTGGTAATGCCGCACTGACCCACCTGGCTTTTGTAGCCAACCGCTTTTGCGTCAGTCAGTCACGCCGACCTGCCCGCTCTGATCAACAACCCCCAATTCAAACCTGAAGGAGAAAGCCATGGGCTTTAATGAAATTCCAGTGCTCAATGGTGGCTTTGCACCGGTAGACTCAGAGCTGACGGTCGAGCTGACCGACATAGAGGGTGAAATACCCAAAGACCTGACAGGCATGTATGTGCGCAACGGGCCCAACCGCCGCTTTGAAGCGCCCGGACGCTACCACTGGTTTGATGGCGACGGCATGTTGCACGCCGTACGCTTTGAGCAGGGCCGCGCGGTCTACCAAAACCGTTGGGTCATGACGGACAGTCTGCAAGAGGAACTCAAGGCCGGCGGCGCTTTGTGGCAGGGCATCAAGGACCCACCGCGCAAAGACCGGCCCGATATGCCGATCAAGAACACCTCCAACACCGACATCAAGTTTTATGCAGGAAACCTGGTCTCAATGTGGTACTTAGGTGGCTCGGTTTACCAGTGTCGGCCCGACGACTTGTCAACCCTCGGAAAGCTGGAACTTGACCCCCGTCTGCAGGGACTGCCAATCTCGGCACATTCCAAGGTAGATGAACGCACGGGCGAATTCCTGTTTTTTGCCTATGGCAAAGAAGCGCCCTATATGCACTACGGAGTGATGGACCGTTTTGGAAAACTCCAGACTTTCATGCCGGTTCAGTTGCCGGGGCCAAGGCTACCGCATGACATGGCAATCACGCCTAACTTCACCATCCTGCATGATCTGCCCCTGTTTTATGACATGGACGCGTTTGCCGCTGGGCGGCACAAACTCAAGTTTCACCACACCCTGCCGTCTCGCTTTGGCGTAGTGCCGCGCCACGGAACGCCAGACCAGATCCGCTGGTTTGAAGCCAAGCCCACCTACATGTACCACGTCTCCAACGCTTGGGAAGAAGACGACGGCCAGGGCGGCACAGAAATAGTGATGACCGGCACGCCCTTCCGCTTGCCCACCGATTTGCGCGGTCAGGTGGATGTAGAAAAATTCCCCAAAATGCTGGCCAGTCTGGAGCATGACTTCATGTTTTACGAGTGGCGTTTTAATCTGCGCACCGGCCAGACCCGTGAGCGGGTGATTGACGACATCGTGAACCAAGAATTCCCGGTCATCAACTCCTGGATGCAGGGCTATAAAACGCGTTATTCCTGGAATGTGCTGATGGCCAGACAGAGCCGTCCTGAGGACCCTCGGTTTTGCGGATTTGCCCGCTACGATCTGGAGCGCGACACCTGTACCACTTACCATGCCGGAGTCAACAAATGGTTCAGCGAAGCGCCCTTTGCCCCCAAGGACAACTGGCAAGCCGAGGACGACGGCTACTTGGTGGGCTTCATGTGGGACGATGAAAGCAAGACCTCCTGGGTTACCATCTTTGATGCCAGCGATATCGCCCAAGGTCCGGTGTGTCGCATCCGCTTGCCGCAGCGGGTTCCCAATGGTTTCCACTCCACTTGGGTGAGCGGCGAACGCCTGGCGCGGGGCTACTGAGATGGTTCTGGTCAGCCCGGAAAAAATTGAACAATACACAAGCGCTGGATGGTGGGGCCATCAAACCTTGTGGGATGAATTTGTTCGTCACCGGGCGATGCATCCACATACCGAAGCGGTGGTGGATGCCTGCAACCGCAGCGACTTTGCCCATGGTGCGCCGCGCCGACTGAGCTGGGATGAACTGGGCGACGAAATAGACCGTTTCAGCATCTTGTTGCATACGCAAGGTCTGAGGCGAGACGATATTGTGGTGCTGCATTTGCCCAACAGTGTGGAGCAATATTTGGCCTACATGGCCTGTGCCCGCTTGGGTCTGATCGTGACGCCTGTGCCCGTTCAGTACCGCGAGCATGAGTTGTCGCATGTGCTGGCTATTACCCAAGCCGCTGCCGTCCTGACTTTTACGCATATTGGTAGACCCGGGCAAGGCCACCCAGCAGCAGCGATGTACCTGCAACTCAGCCAAGCGCACCCAAGCCTTCGCAAGGTGCTGGCTTGGGGCCCCCAGGTATCCGACGGTGTGCTGTCTATCGATGCGCTCTTGCCAGGCAAGATGACGCCCGATTTACGCGCCACACTGTTGCAAGCTGAGGTCGATGCGGCCGTTACGGCCAACGATGTTTTCAGTATTTGCTGGACCTCTGGCACCGAAGCGGCCCCCAAAGGTGTGCCACGCAGCCACAACGAATGGCTGATCGTGCCGCCTAACATCATTGAAGCCGCCGAGTTGAAACCCGGCGCGCGCTTGCTTAACCCTTTTCCCTTTGTCAATATGTCAGGGCTGTCCACCGCACTGGCCACTTGGCTGGTTTTGGGCGGCACTGTGGTGCAGCATCACCCCTTCAATTTATCCATATTTTTGAAACAGTTGCGCGAAGAGCAGATCGACTACACCGTGGCAGCACCCGCCATTCTGAACATGCTGTTGCAAGATGAGACCTTGCTGGCGGGTATAGATTTCAAGCGACTGCGCCGCATGGGCTCGGGCTCGGCCCCCCTGTCTGACTGGATGGTCAGAGGCTTTGCAGAAAAATATGGCGTGCAGATCGTTAATTATTTTGGCTCGAATGAAGGCGCGGCCTTGTCGGGCAGCGACCTCGACATTCCAGACCCCGCCCTGCGCGCGCAGTACTTTCCAAGAGCAGGGGTAGACGGCTTTAACTGGCACATTTCCACCTCCCGCAAGATCAAGACCCGATTGGTCGACCTGATGACCGGAGATGACATCACGCAAGCCAGTCAGGTGGGCGAGTTGCGTTTCTCGGGTCCTACTGTTTTTTCTGGCTATTTCAGGGCACCCGAGGTGACCGCACGCACCTTCGATGCGCAAGCCTATTACTGCACTGGCGACCTGTTCGAAATTGCCGGTGACCGGCTTCAGTTCTACCGCTACGTGGGCCGCTCCAAGGACCTGGTGATCCGTGGCGGCGTCAACATCAGCAGCGAAGAAATTGAGGGCTTGCTAGCCGCCTGCCCCGGCGTGCGCGAGGTGGCCGTGGTGGGTGTACCCGACCATATTCTGGGTGAAAAGATTTGTGCCTGCGTGGTCCCGCTTGAAGGCCATAAGGTGTCACTGGAACAACTGGTTCAGTTTCTTCGTGAGCAACAACGCGTCGCCGCCTACAAACTGCCGGAATACCTGTTGCCCATTACCGAATTGCCCAGAAATCCGGTCGGGAAAATTCTCAAACGCGAGTTGCGTGAGCAAGCCAAACGACTGTCGAAGGGCGAGGCATGAAACCTGTTTTACTCCTGATTCCCGGCATGTTCAACACAGCCGCCATCTGGGATGCGTTGCTGCCCCTGTTGCAGCCAGAGATGGATGTTCGCATTGCTGAAGTACTGACACAGGACTCCATCGTCGGCATGGCAGAAGATGCTTGGACCCAGGTGCAAGATGTCCCCCCCGGTACGGTCGTGTTGGTGTGCGGATTTTCGATGGGTGGCTACGTGGCGATGGAACTACTCGCCCGCCATGGCACCCACTTTAAGGGGGTGATGATGCTCGACACCTCTGCTCAGCCTGAAACACCCGAAACGCTTTTGGCGCGTGAAAAAACCATTTCTGCACTGCAACGCAACTTTGAACGCACGGTGGAGGGCATCATCCCGTTTAGCCTCCACCCAGACAGCTTGGCGGATCCGAGCCGGGTTGAGGGCATGCGCCGGATGATGCATGCGGTAGGGGCTGAAACAGCCATTCGCCAACTCAGGGCCATCATGTCACGGCAAGATCTCCGCGAACGCTTGTCCCAACTGACACAAACCGTGCTGGTGGTTTGTGGTCAACAAGACCAAGTCACGCCCCCAGCGTTGTCCCGCGATCTGGCTTCGCTGATTCCAGGTGCCGAACTGCATTGGCTTGAGGCGACCGGCCACCAAACACCCCTTGAACAAGCACCACGCCTGGCCGAACTCCTGAAAGGCCTGGCGAGTCGGTGCACTTCTCCCCACCCTGAGCCATCGGTATGAACTTTTCTGCTCGCCCCCCACCCTTCCGACTGCGCCTGCCTGTCGTAGCCGCGCCCATGTTTCTGATTTCTGGCACCGAGTTGGTACTAGAAGCCTGCAAGGCGGGCATCGTTGGGGCTTTTCCAACGCCTAACGCCCGCCCCATCAGCGAACTGGCGCTCTGGATGAAGCAAATCACCGAGGGGCTGGCTCAGGCACGGGACGCCCAACCCAAAGCCACACTGGGGCCTTGGTGCGCCAATCTGGTCACGCATTCTTCCAACACCCGGCTTTCGGAAGACCTTGAACTGGTCGCCAAGTTCAAGCCCCCTATCGTCGTGACCGCCCTGGGAAGCCCCAAACCCGCCATTGAAGTGGTGCATGCCTATGGCGGCATGGTCATCGCGGATGTAATCTCTCTCGGCCTGGCTAAAAAAGCCATTGCAGCTGGCGCCGATGGACTGGCCTGCATATGCGCAGGCGCAGGTGGCCACACCGGTTTTTTATCGCCTTTTTCTTTTGTCAGTGCGGTACGCGAGTTTTACGATGGGTATCTGATTGTGGGGGGTGGCATCTGCGATGGCTGGGGGGTGGCGGGTGCAATAGCCAGTGGGGCCGACCTGGTGTATATGGGTACGCGCTTTATTGCCACCACCGAAAGCATGGCCTCGGACAACTATAAAAAAATGCTGGTGGATGCCGACATTGATGACCTCGTGATCAGCGCGGGCGTGACCGGCACACCCGCCAGTTGGCTTAAGCCATCTTTGCGGGCCAACGGATTGGACCCGGACAACATGCCTGATGCACCGGGCCGCCAATACGACAGCAACCAATCCTTTGCTGGCAAAAAATGGACCGATGTCTGGGCCGCAGGACAGGGTCTGGGCAATATCCGGTCGGTTCAACCGGTGGCACTGGTGGTTGACCAGTTGGCGCAACAGTACCAGCAAGCCATGAGCCGAATTCAAGGCTTGCCATGGCAACTTTCAGGAGACAACAATGCGTGAATCCGTCTACATTCTGGGTGGCTACCAGACCGATTTCTCCCGTGCTTGGTCACGTCACGGTCTGGATATTTCAGACATGACGCGAGAGGCCACACTGGGGGCGCTGGAGGCCTGCCATTTGGCCCCCTCGGCCATTCAAAGCATTCATGTGGGCAACGCCTTTGGTGAAATGCAACGCCAGCAAGCGCATCTGGGCTCCTTGGTTGCCCAAATGGTGCCCGAGTTGTGGGGTGTGCCTGCCATGCGGCATGAGGGAGCCTGTGCCTCGTCTTCCCTAGGCATCCTTTCCGCCATGGCAGAAATTGAGGCCGGACGGTATGACTGCGTGCTGGTTTTGGGGGTGGAAGAATTCAAGAATCTGCCCGGTGACCAAGCCTCACAAAATCAAAACGCCGCCGCGTGGCAAGGTCATGAGGACATTGACTGCAAGTTCATGTGGCCCGCCGCCTTCGGTCTGTTGGCGCAGGAATATGAACAACGCTACGGGCTGGATCGTCGGCACCTGAACCGTATAGCCGAACTGAACTACCAACACGCCAAAAACAACCCGCTGGCTCAGACCCGAAACTGGCGGTTTGATGAACTGAGCTTCACGGACGATGACGAGGCCAACCCAGTGATTGAACCGGGTACCCGTCGCCAAGACTGCGGCCAGATCACCGATGGCGCTTGTGCAGTGGTCTTGGCCTCGGCGCGCTTTGCACAGGCTCATGCGCTTGGGCGCAATTCTTCGCTGAGCAAACTGCCACGCATTGCCGGATGGGGCCACCGCAACGCAGGCCTTCGGCTCAAGGATAAATTCATCCGCAGCGCGCAGGCTGAATATGTATTTCCCCATGTCCGCGACACCATTGAAGATGCATGGCGGCGCGCGGGCGTCTCTGGCATTGAGGCCATGCAAGGCGTGGAAACCCACGACTGTTTCACCACCACGGAATACATGGCCATTGACCACTTGGGGCTTACCGCACCTGGACAAAGCTGGCAAGCCGTAGAGGACGGATCGGTTGAAGCGGGCGGCCGCTGCCCCATCAACATGAGTGGTGGACTGATCGGATGCGGTCATCCCGTGGGTGCCACAGGGACACGCATGTTGTTTGATGCAGCCCGACAAGTGACCGGCCAAGCCGGTGCTTACCAGATTGAAGGCGCAGAAAGAATTCAGACCCTGAATATAGGGGGCTCATGCGCTACGGTGGTGAGCTTTGTGGTGGATTGCCATGGCTGACTTGCCCTCTGCGCAATCGCTGTTTTCACTGCAGGGCCACACGGCCTTGATCACGGGTGCCTCCAGCGGTCTGGGCTTGCAAGGGTTTCAATGTCTGGCTCGGGCGGGGGCTCGGGTCATAGGTGCAGCGCGTCGGGTGGAGGCTGTGCAGTCGCAGGTGCAAAGTCTGGTGGCGCAGGGACATGATGCGCACAGTCTCGCGATGGATGTCAGCAGCGAGCAAAGCGTGGCGCAAGCCTTTAACGAGTTAGACCAAAGAGGTCTGGTGGCCGATATTGTGGTGAACTTTGCCGGTATCGGTTTAAACAGCAAATGGCGACATAACCAAGAAGCGCAATGGCTGCGCCTGCTGCAAACCAATTTACTGGGGGCTGAGCGTGTCAGTCAGGCTGCAGTTCAACGTTTGCTGGCGCTGAAGCGACCGGGCAACATCATCCAGGTGGCCTCTACGCTGGGGTTGACGGTTCAGCCCTCGGTCAGTGCCTATGCCAGCAGCAAGGCCGCGCTGATGCACCTGACCAAAAGCATGGCCATGGAGCTGTGGCCGCGCGGCATAAGGGTCAATTGTCTGGCGCCCGGCTTGTTTCGCACCCCGTTCACGGCGCAGTTCGAGCAGGATCACGGCCGTCAGTATTTCGACCTGAGTGTGACCCGTCGCATGGGCGAAGCCCAGGAACTGGAGGGCGCCCTGCTGTTTTTGGCCAGCGATGCCTCCAGCTACGTGAATGGCATTGTGCTGCCGGTCGATGGCGGCAATCATTTGCGCGGCATGTAAGCGCACCGCATAGCATGGCCCCCGCAATAGCGCTCAACACTCCTCCAGACATGGAGTTGATGCGCCTGGCATTACGCAGCAGCACCCTGAACCATGGTTTGCGGGTGCGGGGGGACCGTTGGACCGCTGAGATTTTGATGGGTTCTTTCATGGGCTTGCGCAAGTTCGAGGACTGGAACAGCCTGTTGGGCATTTCACGCGCCACCCTGACAAAACGCCTGAACCAACTGTTGGCCATGGGCTTGTTGCAACAACGACCCTACCAAGAACGCCCCAAACGCCATGGCTACCACCTGACGCAAGCCGGCCTCAAACTTTATGACCAGGTACTGACCATATGGGTGTGGGAAAAACGCTGGGGAAGTCATGCCGATGTGCTGCCCAGTCAGCTGTTTCATAAGGCCTGCGGTCATGCTTTCGTGCCGGTGCTGGCCTGTTCGTCGTGCAATGCCAAGACTGGTATGAACGACCTCCATTTCACGCTGAAACCCGTAGCAGCTCTGCTGGACGACTCCACCGAATCCACGCGCAGTGCCCGCGTAGAAATGCTGCAAAACAGCCGCAAAGGACTGGGCATGCGTGTGGACCGTTGGACGCTGCTGATTGTGACGGCGGTGGTGCTGGGTTGTCACCATTTTGACCAGATAGGTCATGTGCTGGGCATTGCCAGCAGCGTGCTCGCGCGCAGACTCAGTGCCATGGTGGACGAGGGCCTGTTGTTGGCACAACCCGATCTGACAGATGCGCGACGTTTCATCTACCGATTGACCCCGGCCAGCCGGGATTTATTTGGTTATCTCGTGTGTTTCTCTACATGGGCCAGCCGTGATTTTCTACACCAGCCCAGTTCAATTCGTCCTGTCCACAAGGACTGTGGCAAAGCGTTTGTGCCCCATGTCATTTGCAGCGTTTGCCATGAGCCCCTGCTGCCCTGGCAAGTTTCCTTTCATGTGCATTAAATATTCACCAAGGATTGACCATGCCCACCGAGTTCATTCGACGCCTTGAAAGCGACATACAGCCCGGCGATCACCCCTACTTGCAAGGGGCCTGGACCCCACTGCTGGAAGAAGTCAACGCCACTCGGATGCCGATTTTGGAGGGAGAAATTCCAAAAGATATAGACGGTATTTATCTGCGCAACACGCAAAACCCGGTTTATCAGTCCATTGGACGTTACCACCCGTTTGACGGTGACGGCATGGTTCACATGATCAGCTTCAAAAACGGCGAAGCCTCCTATCGCAACCGCTTTGTACAAACCAAGGGGCTGGGTGCCGAAATCGAGGCAGGGAAACGCCTTTGGGCCGGGCTGATGGAAAACCCGGCCCTCTCCAGCCGCCCCGGTTGGGGCGCACATGGCGCTATCAAAGACGCTTCCAGCACCGATGTGGTGGTGCATGCAGGCAAGGCACTCACTTCTTATTACCAGTGTGGCGAGGGCTACCAAATGGACCCCTTGACGCTGGAGCAACTGGGGATTCCTGCTTGGTCGCCATTGGACGGTATCTCTGCCCACATGAAAGTGGATCTAAAAACCGGTGAGATGCTTTTTTTCAACTACTCCAAACACGCTCCGTACATGCATTACGGGGTGGTGGACCGGCACGACAAGCTGGTGCATTACGTACCTATCCCGCTGCCAGGTCCACGCTTGCCGCACGACATGTGCTTTAGTGAAAACTACGCCATCTTGAATGACTTCCCGCTTTACTGGGACCCTGAGTTGCTGAAAGAGGGCAAGCATGTGGTGAAGTTCCATGCCGATCAGCCTTCCCGCTTTGCCATCATTCCAAGGCGTGGCCAGCCCTCCGACATTCGTTGGTTTGAGGCCGCGCCCACTTTTGTCCTGCACTGGCTGAACGCTTATGAGGAAGGCGACGACATTGTTCTGGACGGTTACTTTCAGGAAGAACCCGAACCCAAGAACTTTGATGGCGCGCCCAAAGGGTACGAGCGCATGATGTCCTACCTGGACCAGTACAAGATGAAAACCCGCCTGCACCGCTGGCGTTTTAACCTCAAGACGGGCCAAACAACCGAACAGCGCTTAGACGACCGGACGCTTGAATTCGGCATGATCAACCAACACCATGCAGGACGGCACTACCGTTACGCCTACAGCGCGGTGCAGGTCCCCGGCTGGTTTCTATTTGATGGCTATGTCAAACACGACCTTCAAACCGGTGAGTCTTGGCAAATCAAACTGCCGACGGGCCAGTTCGCCAGCGAGGCGCCCTTTGCACCGCGCATCAACGCCCAGGATGAAGACGATGGGTATCTGGTCACCTTCATCACCAACGAGAACACTCAACGCTCTGAAGCACTGCTGATCGACTGCAAACAGTTTTCAAAAGGGCCTGTTTGCCGAATAGAACTGCCCCATAAACTGTGCAGTGGCACCCACTCCTGCTGGGCCAATAGCTCAGATCTTCAATCTTTATAACCACGTATTGGAGACAACATGAAATACAACCTGACGCTTTTGGCAGCCCTGCTGTGGGTCATCTGGATGGCTGGGTTGCTGTTGTTTCGTCGCCGACCGGAACTTCGCGTGGGCACGCCGCGCGAATTTGTCTATCCGCTCACGGCGTTTGTGGTGGGGTCTGCCTGGTTGCTGCTGGATAGCAGCCACCCTGCTTACAACTTTTTAAGTCTGTACATCCAAGCCGGACTCATCAGCTGGGCCATGCTGACCGTTGTTTGGGTCATCAGCTTGATCACGCGAGACGGCGGCATCATGGATGTTTTCTATCCGCTTGCAGCCTCAGTTCCGGTCTTGGTGCTCTTGGCTGAGCGAGGCACTTGGTCACCCCATGAGTGTGTGGTCGCCGCCCTGGTGGCCCTCTGGAGTCTGCGCATGTCGATCTACATTTGGTGGCGTAACCGCGGACACAAAGCAGAAGACGGTCGCTACGCGGCATGGCGGCGGCGCTTTGGCGCGAACTGGTGGTGGTGGAGTTTTTTTCAGGTTTTCACGCTTCAGTGTGTGACCGTATGGATGTGGTCACTGGGCCTGATCTTCGCCGTCTCGGTCGGCCCTGCCGATTTGAGCTGGCCGCACGGTCTGGCGCTGATTTTGTTTGCCATCGGTTTTTATTTTCAGGTGGTGGGCGACTTACAACTTGTCCGTTTCAAGCGAACCCGCACCGATCGCAGCACGGTGCTCGATACCGGTCTCTGGAGCCTGACACGCCACCCCAATTATTTTGGTGAGGCCACGATCTGGTGGAGCTTTGGTGCGCTGGCTTTGGTACACCCCTTAGGTTGGATCGCCTTGGTTTGCCCCTGGTATGTCACTTGGTTCATGAGCCGAGGATCGGCCACACCCATGCAAGAACGTTACCTGGCCAAAAACAAACCCAGCTATGCCGACTACATGGCGCGCGTCCCCAGTTTTTTTCCTTGGGGCAAACCATGAGTCTTGCCAGCGGCAGCCTACGCGGGCAACGAGCAGTGGTCACTGGTGCAGGCAAAGGGCTGGGACGCGCCTACGCACTGTATCTAGCCAAACAGGGTGCGCGGGTACTGGTGAACAACCGCCGACATGCCGGGCAAAGCGATGCGCAAACCTCAGCCCAGCAAACCGTAGACGCCATTCGGGAGGCCGGAGGTGAGGCTCATGCCAACTGGTGCGATGTCAGTCAACCCGACAGCGGTCTTCAATTGCAGGAAGACCTCATGACGAAGTTGGGAGGTGTGGACATTGTGGTGGCCAACGCCGGCATCGACAAGGCCAGCAGCTTTGCCAAGCAAAGTCTGGCGGACTTTCGGGCTGTGTTTGACACCAGCTTTTTTGGCAACTTGAACTTAGTGCATGCGCTATGGCCGCAGCTTATTTCACAAGGCTACGGGCGGGTGATTCTCACCACCTCCAGTGCTGGTCTGTATGCCAACCACGGTCAGTCTGCTTACAGTGCCGCCAAAGCGGCGGTGATAGGACTGATGCGGTCACTGGCGCTGGAAGGCCAACGCCATGGTGTCAAAGTGAATGCCATTGCCCCTTACGGCTACTCCCAAATGACGGCACCCCATATGTCACAGGAGATGGCCCGGTTGTTTGACCCTGCGCTGGTGGCCCCATTGGTGGGCTGGCTGGCGAGCCAGGCTTGTTGTTGCAGTGGGGAAGTGCTGGTGAGTGGCGCAGGCTTCATTCGCCGAGCTGAAACGGCAGAGACTGAGGCCATCGCATTGGATGCCGGGCAACTTGATTCCCAGTTGACTCAGTTGCAATCCTTGCCCCGCCAAACGTACGCCAGTGCCAGTGCGTCTTTCGCTCAATTCCTTCAGGAAATCAATCCTCCTAACGAGAACGCTTGATGAACCACCCCTATATTGCCGATGCCGTACGCACACCCCGTGGCAAGGGTAATGACAAGGGCAGCCTGCGCTCACTCAAGCCCGCATCTTTATTGGCTCAATCCCTGCGCGCCCTGGCCAGTCGCACCGGAGTGGATACCCACCAAGTCAGCGATGCTGTGTTTGGTTGTGTATCGCAAACCGGCGAGCAAGGCACCAGCGTGGGGGCGCTGGCGTTGCCGCTGGCAGGCTGGAGCGATCTAGTGTCTGCCGTCACACTGAACCGGTACTGCGCTTCCGGCTTGTCAGCGGCCAATTTTGCGGCGCTGCAGGCGCTTCACGGCAACACTTTGGCGGTTGGGGGCGGCCTCGAGATGATGTCGCGCGTGCCCATGGGCAGTGACCAAGGCCCGCTCACGCATGACCAGGATATGCAAGTGCAAGCGGGCTTGGTACCCATTGGCATAGCCGCTGACGCCATAGCCACACAACGCGGTTACAGCCGCCAGATGCTCGACAGTTACGCCGCCAGTTCCCAGCAACGCGCCGCCGCAGCGGCCAAGCGCGGCAACGGTCCGTCCATGGTGGCCGTGCTCGACAGCGCAGGCCAAATCGTGCTGGACCGCGATGAAAATATCCGGCCTGCCACCACCGTTGAATCGCTCTCAAGCATGCAGCCTGCTTTTGCCCAATGGGGTGCAAAGGGCGGAGACATGGGTTGGGATGCGCAACTTTGTCGTCACCTCCAACTGAGCGCCATTGAACACCACCACCACGCGGGCAACTCGCCCGCTATGGCCGATGCGGCGGCGGCCGTATTGATCGGCAGCAGCGAGGCCCTGGCACGCAACCAGTTGCGGCCGCGCGCCCGCATTTTAGGTATGGCCGATTGCGGTTCAGACCGGCGGTTGGCCCTAACCGGTACCGTGCCTGCCGCCCGTTTGGCAATCGCCAGAGCGGGGCTTCAAACACATGACATTGACTTGTTTGAAATAAACGAAGGCTTTGCCGCCATGGCTCTGCACTTCATGGAAGACATGGCGCTGGACGCAACGCGGGTTAATGTGAATGGCGGTGCTATCGCCATAGGCCATGCCATGGGCTGCACAGGCGCGGCGCTCATCAGCGTGTTGCTCGATGAACTGGAGCGTCGACAAGCTCGTTTAGGTTGCATCGCCATTTGCGGAGCTGCTGGTGTTGCCAGCGCCATGGTCATTGAATCACTTGCCGCAGCTTGAGTTTTTTACCGTATGCAGGCCTCACCTGAAACACCCGTATTTACCCTAGATTTTTGATTTATTGACTTTATTAACTAGACGATGCGGACCGGATGTGTAACGATAAAACTTCATTCACCCATGACGTTATTTTTGGTCTCGTGCATGGAACGTTTTTTGCCAGCATTGACCTAAGGATCCTGATGCAAAACCGGGCGATCAAATGAGCGAAGCTGCCTCCCAGTTGATCCAACTGGCGCTCAATGGCATTGCCATTGGCTCCATCTACGCCTTGGTCGCCCTGGGACTGGTCTTGACCTACAAAGCCACCGAGGTGCTCAATTTTGCGCATGGTGATGTGCTTATGGCCTCCTCCTTCGTGGGATGGGGGTTGATCGTGGGTTTGGGTTGGCCCTTTTGGCTCGCGGCCTTGGGCACCGTGCTGCTGGCCAGTGCACTAAGTTGGCTGCTGGATGCGCGGGTTATGCGCCTGATTGTGGGACAACCGCAGTTCGCGGGCGTGATGCTCACCATTGCCATTGCATTTATGTTGCGTGGCTTGGTCAGCATGTTCTTTGGCCCTGATTCCCGAACCTTTCCCACCCCCTGGACCGGACAAAAAACCCAAGTGGGGGCCTTGGTCATCAATGACCTAAGCCTGGTCATCGTGGGTGCATCCATGGTCATCACTTTGATTCTTTTTTGGTTTCTCAAAAAAACCCAGTTGGGCACCTCCATTCAGGCAGCTTCGCAAAATCAACTGGCGGCCTATCTGAGCGGTATCCGTGTCAAACGCATCACGTCCATGGTGTGGGCTATATCGGGCGGTATTGCCGCCATCTGCGGCTTGTTGCTGGCCCCCATTGCCCTGGTTGACATTGGTCTTTGGATCGTCGTGCTCAAAGCTTTGGCAGCACTCGTGCTTGGCGGTTTCGGCAGTGTTCCTGGCGCCATTCTGGGGGGTCTGCTGCTGGGTGTTATTGAGCAGTTTTCAGGCGTCTACCTGCCCGATGGTTTTAAAGACGCCATGGCTTACCTGGTGCTGATTGGTGTCCTGATTTTGTGGCCGCGCGGCCTGCTGGGCGAAGCCCATGGACGTCGGGTTTGAAGGCCAGATTGCAACATGAAATTTAACTACGACACCAGCTACCGCGACGGGCACGCCCTGTTGCGCTATGCCCCCGGCAAGCTGGCCTATGGCTTGCTGTTGATAGCGCTTTGCATGGTCCCCTTGTTATTGCCCAAATTTCTTATCGGTGAACTCTCTTACGTCTTCATCATGTGCATTGCCAGTTTGGGGCTCATGGTTCTGGTGGGTTACACCGGGCAGGTTTCTCTTGGGCACTCTGCTTTCATCGCCATTGGTGCCTATGCGCATGGCTGGTTTCTGACTCAAAATGTTCCGTTCCTGTTGTCACTGGTTTTGACTATGGGGCTGGCAGGTCTGGTGGGGCTGGTCATTGGGCTGCCCGCCATACGGGTCTCAGGCCTCTACCTGGCCATGGTCACACTGGCTTTCGCCATATTGACCGAACATGTCATTGGCCGCTGGAAAAGTGTGACAGGCGGATTCAACGGAATGACGGTCAACAGCCCAGTCATCGGGGGCATGGATTTCTCTAAATTGCAATCGTTCTACTACCTCTGCTTGGTGGTTTTGGTGTTGGTGGTGTTAGGGCTTTTGAACCTGATGCGGGCCAAGACAGGACGCGCCTTCATGGGCATCCGCGACTCCGAAGCGGCAGCCTACAGCCTAGGTATCTGGGTGGCCGGCTACAAGGTGCTGGCGTTTGTAGTGTCAGCCATGATTACTGGACTGGGAGGGGCGCTGCTGGCACACCATGTGGGCTTTCTGACGCCCGAGGGCTTTGGCCTGATTCTCTCGTTAGAGTTGGTACTGATGGTCACCATTGGTGGGCTAGGCTCTGTACGTGGGGCCATTCTCGGTGCCATGCTGATCAGCATGTTGCCAACTTTCATCTCCCGATTAAAACCTTTTTTACCCGATCAAATCTCCAAGCAATTTGGTTTGGAAATTTTTGTATTCGGGCTTGTCTTGGCCCTTTTTGTCTTGTTTGAACCCAAGGGGCTCAATGGCCGCTGGATCAAATTCAGAACCTTCATTGAAACCTTCCCCCTCTATCGTCGTGACATGTTTAAACGTGGCAAGAGTTACATGAAATCGGAGCGCTACAAATGAGCGTCTTCTCGGTCTCCAATCTGTCGCTGCGCTTTGGGGGCGTACATGCCATCAGCGATGTGAGTTTTTCGGTCAATCAAGGCGAGGTGTTTGCCATCATTGGCCCTAACGGTGCTGGCAAAACATCGGTACTCAATGTCATTACCCGTGTTTTTGACCCCACCGCCGGCAAAGTCACCTTCGAAGATCAAGACATCACAGGCTTGGCACGGCACAAAGTGGTTCACCAAGGCATTGCGCGCACCTTTCAAAACATAGAGCTTTTTGAAGGCGCCACGGTGCTTGATAACCTGTTGCTGGGTCGGCACCGCTTTGACCATGGCAGTTTTGCCAGCCAATGGCTTTGGACACCCAAGGTGAGGGCCGCTGAAGAAGCCTCTAGAGCGCATGTTGAAGACGTGATCGAATTGCTCGACCTGATGCCCTACAGAAACAGCCCCGTCGCCGGACTGCCTTACGGGGTCCGCAAGGTCGTGGAACTGGCCCGTGCACTGGCCACGCAACCCCGCCTGTTGTTGCTGGACGAGCCTGCCTCAGGTCTCAACCCTGAAGAAACCCGTGAACTCGCTTTCTGGATTGAAGACATTCAAAAGGACCTGGGCATGACCGTGATCATGGTCGAGCACGACATGTCCCTTGTATCCGAAACGGCAGACCGCGTGTTGTGCATGAACATGGGGCAATTGCTGGCACTGGGCACCCCCAAAGAGGTACAAAGTGATCCAGCCGTTATTGCGGCCTACCTTGGAGGCTGAAGCCATGTTGCCTGACGCTCCCCTGCTTTCAGTCAAAAATCTGGAGACTTGGTATGGCCCGGTCAATGCGATCAAAGGCGTGAACATTGATGTGCCCACCGGCCAGATTGTGGCCGTGCTTGGCGCTAACGGGGCTGGCAAGACGACCCTGTTGAACACCATTGCAGGAGTGATAGATCCCTTTAAGGGGAGTGTAGAACTCAGCGGCAAGAACATACATGGCCTGGACCCAGACCAAGTCTCACGCGGCGGGGTGGTTTTGGTACCCGAGGGGCGGCAAGTATTTCCATTTCTATCGGTGCGCGAAAACCTAATGATGGGCGCCTTTGCCCGCGCGAACTCACAAGACTTGCAAGCCGACCTGGATCGCATCTTCAACTGGTTTCCAAGATTACTAGAACGAGAAAATCAGCATGGAGGACTGCTTTCTGGTGGCGAACAACAAATGCTGGCGATCGGACGCGCACTGATGGCCCGCCCCACGGTTTTGCTGCTGGACGAACCTTCGCTGGGGCTCTCCCCGTTGCTGACACGCGAGATTTTCTCGATCATCAAACGCATCAACAGCGAGTTAAAAACATCCATTCTGGTGGTGGAGCAAAACGCGGCCATTGCACTGGCCACCGCCGATCAGGGTTACATCATGGAGTTGGGTCGTATCGTGGCGGCCGGTCCCTGTGTCGAACTCATGGCCAAAGAGGATGTGAAAGATTTCTACCTGGGCGGTGCCGATGGTGAAGCCCGCCAGGACGGACAAAAACAGCGCTGGAAACGGCGCAAGACCTGGAGATAGACACTGTCATGACGGCTGCCACTGCGAGCTCAAGCCTATGCGATACCCCACAAAAGCTGTTTCGCCAGCGTTGCCGTGAGTGGGCCGGTCAACCTGCGCTTCGGCACAAGAAAAAAGGCATCTGGACCACCACCACATGGGGCCACTATTTCGAGCAGGCACGTCGTATTGGACTCGCCCTGGCAGAACTGGGCGTACAGCGCGGCGAATGCATTGGCGTTTTATCCGAAAACCGCCCCGAATGGCTGTTTGCAGATCTGGGCGCGCAGTGCATGGGCATGCTCTGTACCGGGCTCTACCCCACTTCCTCACCCGAGCAAGTGAAATACATTCTTCAGGATGCCAGGGTCCGCGTGCTGTTCGTTGAAAACCAAGAGCAATACGACAAAGTATTGTCTGTTCGCGATGATTGCCCCACGCTGCAACATATCGTCATCACGGACCTGAAGGGACTGCGTGGTTTGGCCGACCCGATGTGCATGGATTTTTCTGCTTGCCTAACCATGGGCCAAGCCCGGACGCTGCAAAACGACAGTGAGTTCGACCAAGCCATCGACCGCGGTCAACCGAACGACATTGCATTTTTAGTCTACACCTCCGGTACCACGGGTGCACCCAAAGGGGCCATGATTGCCAACAGCAATCTCATGTTCCAGATTGAAAGCGTGCACCAATACCTCAAGTTACAGGCGCTAGACCGAACCTTGTCGTTTTTACCCTTGTGTCATATTGCCGAGCGCATGAGCACCACCTACAACCCATTGGCCTTGGGTCAGATCGTGCACTTCCCGGAAAACTCGGGTACGGTATTCAATGACATCCGGGAAGTCGCACCGCACCTGATCTTCGGTCCCCCCCGGTTTTGGGAAAAGCTGTATTCCCAAGTCACCCTGTACATGCAAGATGCGCTACCCATAGCGCGCAATTTGTATGGACGAATTTTGGCTGAAGGTGCAGACTTGGCCAAAGCCCGGCTTGAAGAACAATCTGTCAACGCTTGGCGCAAACAGCGTTACGCCATCGGACAAAAATTGGTGCTGAGCAACCTGCGCAGTTTTCTTGGCCTACAAAACATTAAAACCGCCATGACGGGCGCAGCACCCGTTCCGCCTGAACTTTTACGCTGGTACATGGCCATTGGCATTGACTTGCTTGAGGCGTACGGCATGACCGAGACCTGCGGTTTTTGCACCTCAATGCCCGAAAACAGGATTCGCATCGGCACGGCCGGAGTGCGTGCACTGGGCACCGAAGTGCGACTGGGTCCGCAAGATGAGGTCTTGGTACGTGGACCAAATGTCTTTGCGGGCTATTGGCAGCTGCCCGAAAAGACCCAAGAGGCCATCGACAGCGATGGCTGGCTGCATACAGGCGACTGCGGCGAGATTGACGCCGAAGGCTACCTGAGCATAAAAGACAGGCTGAAGGACATCATCATCACCTCAGGGGGCAAGAACATCACCCCAAGCCACATAGAGAACTACCTAAAATTCAGCCCCTATGTGTCTGATGCGGTGGTCATTGGCGAGGGGCGGCACTTCTTGACATGCTTGGTCATGCTCGACCAAGACAACGTGGCCAAGTTCGCCCAGGATCATCAAGTGCCCTACACCGACTATGCCAGCATGACACATGCCCCCGAGATCATTGCACTGGTACAAGCCGAAATTGATCAAGTCAACCAACGGCTTGCACGCGTAGAACAAATCAAAGATTTCCGAATCATTTCGCAGTTGTTGTCTGCAGACGATGAAGAACTGACCCCCACCATGAAGCTCAAACGCCAAGTGGTGGCGGTCAAGTATTCGCCTCTGATCAATGCCATGTATGGAGCCCAAGGCATATCAGGCCCGTAGATTTTCAATGACAGATTTTTGTGTGTGTTCTAACTCAAACCCAAGGAGACCAAGATGAAGCGTCTGTTCACTTTTTTACCTGCCAGCTTGCTGGCTTTGGCCATGGCCTCAACGGCCTTTGCCGGTGGCATATCCGACAAAGAAATTGTCCTCGGCACGCACATGGACTTATCGGGTCCCGTGGCTGCGGGCATGCCTCATTTGCGCAATGGTATGCAGATGCGCATTGACGAGGTCAATGAGGCCGGTGGTATCAACGGCCGAAAAATTCGAATTGTGGTGGAAGACAATGGCAGCCAGCCACAACTGGCGGTTCGCGCCGTGGACAAACTGATCCGCAGTGACGATGTTTTTGCCATCCTCAACCCCTTTGGTTCGGGACCTAATGCTGCAACCGTCAAGAAAGCAGTTGACGCGGGTATTTTGTATTTCTCACCCTGGGCCGCCTCCTCGGTGCTGCAAAAATTGTCGGGCAACAGCCCACTGCTCTTCACGACCACCCCCGACTACCACACCAGCATGCACAAAGCCGTGGACTGGATGATCAAAAAACACAGTGCCAAAAAAGTGGGCTACATCTACCAGGAAGGCCCGTTGGGCGATTTGATGGGCGTGGGCGTCAAGTCTGCCATGCAAGCCAATGGTTTGACTCTGGTTGCAGAGGCCGGCTATAAGGTGGCGGATATTGACTTTTCGTCACAAGTGGCGCGTATGAAAGCTGCCGGTACCGACCTGATTGTGATTGCCACAGTCACCCGTGAAACAGTGGGCATCATGTCAGAGGTCAAAAAATTAGGTTGGAAAGATGTGAAGGTTTTGACTGGCAACCCAGGGCGCACCGGCATCGTGCTTCAACTGGGCAAAGAGGCTGTAGAGGGCCTTTATGGCGTGGGCGTTTGGAAGGCGGGCACCGACGCGCCTGAAGTCAAAAACTGGAAAGACAGCTTCAAGAAGCGCTTCAACAATATGGAGCCAGATGAAAATGCTGTTCTGTCTTACGCCTACACCGATTGGTTCCTCAAAGGCTTGGCCAATGCAGGGCGCGATCTGACCACCGACAAAGCAGTCAAGGCATTGCAAGCCATGAACTACGACGACAAGGGTTTGGTCATGTTCGGCCCCAAAAGCTTCAAGAGCAACCACATCGATCCTGAGCACGTTCGGGTAGACCAAGCCGTCGCCGGTCGTTGGGTGCCACTCAGCGAAATCATGAAATGACAGCCACTTTTATGGCTGCTTGTTTTGGCCCATTGCACATGGCGTACCCATGAACAAGTCAACATTTGACCCCAGCCGCCTCGGACCCCCTGCGGGTGCCCGGGTGGCTGTGGTGGGTGGCTGCGGGGGAATGGGCCGTATGCTGGTGCAGGCATTGCTAGAGACGGGCGTCAAGGTGGCTGTGCTGGACTTGCCCTCTTCGCTTGCACAAAACCCGCCCCCGCCCGAAGTGCTGGCATTCGCCATGGACGGCAGTGACGAGGCCAGTGTTGATGCGGCGTTTGCAGCCCTGCGCACACATGGCTGGAGCGCCTTGGACGGTTTCGTTAATTTGGCGGGGTTTTTCAAAGCTTGGCAGCCTGTCTCAGAATTACCGGTGGCCATGTTTGATGAAATCATCGCAGGCAATTTGCGCTGCAGTTTTTTGTGCGCGCGTGCGGCCCTGCCCATGTTGCACCAATCGGGCAACGGCTCTCTGGTCAATGTAGCCTCCACCATGGCGGTTGACGTGGTCAAAGGCTATGCCCATTACGGTGCTGCAAAAGCAGGTATCGTGGCGCTGACCAAAGGAATGGCCAGAGAAAATGCCCCCCGTGTGCGGGTCAACGCCTTGGCACCGGGCCTTACCAACACGGCATTTCTCACGGGTGGTACAGGCCGAGAAAAGGTCTTTGAAAAAATTGACGAAGACAAATACGGCAAACGTGTTCCCATGAAGCGCATGGCGCAACCCCAAGACATGACGGGTCCCATCTTGTTCCTTCTGGGTCAAGCCTCAGCATTCATCAACGGTGAAATGCTCATTGCTGATGGTGGTGTCTACACCCAGTGAAAGAACTGCAAATATGACGGGCACCCCTTATTTAAAGCCAGCTTTTACATTGCCGGCAACGGTCAGCAGCTTCATTCAGGGCCGGTTCATTCCACCCGAAGCGCCCCACCAAATAGCGGTGGTCAACCCGGCTACCGAATTACCCATCAGCCTTTTGCATGAGGCAAACGCAGCCGAGGTAGACCGAGCGGTCAACTCAGCACGAGCCAGCTTTGAATCTGGCGTTTGGTCACGCATCTCTACCGACAAACGCCAATCCTGCCTCTTGCGGGTGCGAGACCAGATACTTCAACATGCTGACGAATTGGCCTATTTAGAGTGCTGCAACACCGGCATACCTTTGAGCCAGTTACGCCGTCTGCACATACCCGGTGCCGCCAACCACTTTCAGTTTTATGCAGAACTGGCCAATCAACTCAAGGGTGAGTTGCATCAGACCCGAAGCAACTACCAGTTATTGGTGTCGCGTGAGCCGGTCGGTGTTGCTGCGCTGATTTCACCCTGGAATGGTCCAGTCAACATGTCCTGTGCCAAGCTTGCTGCCGCCTTGGCCTTTGGTAACAGTTGCGTGCTCAAGCCTTCTGAATACACCCCCCTAGCGTTTACCAGGTTGATGGAAATTTTTCGCGAAGCCGGTCTTCCAGATGGCGTGGTGAACATGGTCAATGGCCGGGGGCCGGTGACGGGCTCTGCTTTGGTGGAACACCCGCAGGTGGATTTGGTGTCCTTCACCGGCGGCAGCAGCAGTGGGCCCTTGGTGAATGCCAGCGCCGCACGCGGCCTCAAACGCACCACCATGGAGTTGGGCGGCAAATCTGCCAGCATCGTGCTGGAAAGTGCCAACCTTGAGCTTGCCCTGGATGGCGCTCTGGCCGGGAACTTCATGACCAACGGGCAACAGTGCCTGGCTGGCTCGCGCATTCTGGTTCAGCGATCCGTGGCGCGCGAATTCAAAGAAAAATTTATTGCACGCGCTCGCGCAATACGCATCGGTGACCCACTGGATCCCAAGACAGAACTGGGTCCACTGGCCTATGAAGCCCATATGCACAAAGTAATGAGCTATGTCGACATCGCCCGTGAAGACGGCGCCACCCTCCTCACAGGGGGCCAGCGTGCCGCGCACATGGCGCGTGGCTGGTATGTGGAGCCCACCGTGGTGCAGGCAAGCTCTAACCTGGCGCGCATTTGCCAAGAAGAGGTCTTCGGCCCTTTTGCTGCCTTGCTGGAGTTCGACACCTTGTCTGAAGCCATGGAACTGGCTAACCAATCGCAATTTGGTCTGGTGGCCTACCTATGGAGCAACGACATGGCCGCTGTCATGCACGCCACCCGCGAACTCAGGGCCGGTACGGTTTGGGTCAACACCACCTTGGTGGGTGACCCTCGAGCACCGTTTGGCGGCCTCAAACAATCGGGTACCGGGCGCGAAGGCGGGGTGGGTTCAGTCGAGTTTTATACCGAACTCAAGTCAGTTGTCATTCCCAATGGGGTGGCGCCCATTCCCAGACTAGGTGTGCACTGAGGCCGCCGCCAGGCCCCCAAGGGTGCGCCGCCCCAAGAGGCTCCTTGTACACTCAGTCCATGAATTTTTGTATTTATGCCTGAGAGTTCTTTGGAAACTACCCAAGACCCTTATTTGGGTCGAGCCCTCCGGCAAGGGCACCTTATGGCTGCCGTTGACCAGATCAGTGAACCTTGGTCCAACTCCATTATCCGTGCGGCTTTTTTGGGTGTTCGCCAATTTGAAGCATTTCAGCAGAAACTGGGCATTCCACGACAGACTCTGAGTCTTCGACTGGCCTATCTTGTCAAAATTGGCCTGTTGCGCAAGCAAGCCTACCAGTCCCAACCGCTGCGCCATGAATATCGATTGACTCAAGATGGGAAAAATCTTCACGACAACGTTCTCGCCAGCTGGTCTTGGGACCGACGCTGGGGAGACCCTGGAAAAAACATTCCTCGCCGCTTGGTGCATTCCGTTTGTCTGCATGAATTCAAACCACTGTTGGTGTGCGAGCACTGTGCAGAAAGTCTCACCTTGCGCAACGTCAGCGCGCAATTAACTTGCCAACCCCTGCCCAACACGACCCGCGCCATTCGCAACAACCGATGGCGAGTGGCCAATGCCGATGAGAAAGGTCAATCCCAGCGCGATATTCTTGCCGTCATTGATGACCGATGGTCGGTACTTTTGATCGCGGCCGTGGCATTGGGTTTTCACAGGCACGACCAATTTCTTGAAATTCTGAACATCAGCAGCGCCGTACTGGCGCAGCGTCTCAAACGCATGGGCGAACTCAAGTTGATGAAAAAAAAGCCAGACCCAAAAGACGCGCGCCGATCCTTGTACAGCTTGACCAAAATTGGCCAAGACCTTTTCCCCTATTTGCTCACCATCACGGCTTGGGGCAGATCACGACAACCCGGTCCAGACACTCTTCATTGGCAGCACAAGTCTTGCCAAAACTTGGTTAGCGGTCGCATGGTCTGCAGCCATTGTTTGCAAGCCGTGCTACCGCACGAGGTCTTAAGTCCTGCCCGTACTTGAAGCAATCGTGCCGTAAAACCCTGGATCACCCAGCGGATGAATACGCCGCTTGCCATAGCGCTAAGGGCAATGAGATCATGCAAATCGAACAGTTTCCCGCACCAACTCTGCCTCGCAATGACCACAGTGCCATCGTGCCTCTAGTGGGTTATTGCACTGCAGGTGTTGCACAGTGAATGCGGGCGTGCCGGGCCAGTACCAACGGTTGCCCCAGCGAACCAGCTCCAGCGTCACCGGAAAAAGTGCAATACCTGCCTTGGTTAACCGATACGCCATGCGAGACCCGGCATAGGTTCGGGTACTTAGAATGCCCAGTTTCTGCAACTCTGCCAATCGCATGCTGAGCTGCGCGGGGCCAATACCCAATGCCTGCTCGAAGCCAGAAAAAGTGCGTACTGCGCGAAATGCGGCCGCTACCACTGCGCTGTTCCAGCGGTCGCCTATGACCCGCACCAATCGTTGTGCCTGCAAAGTGCTGGTGTTGTGCAGCGCATCTTGGCGTTCTCGACGAAAAGAAGAAGTGATTTCAGGTGCGACTGCTAAAGGTGCAGCAGTGAAGGCCTGAGTATCGGTTTGCGACGTGGCGTCTATGGCGGTTGTTTCAAAGGGCAACACCGCCTGTTGGCAATGCAGGCATTTGAACTGGGGCCGCATGGGGTGTCCGCAACCCGTATGCACCACTTGACGGCGTGGCAAATCTGGGGCCCAAGTGTCTTGGTCTTGGCCAGTTCCCCAATCGCTCTCCCAAACCCACATCGCCAGAAATAGGGGCCACAAATCAAGGCCGCGCTCGGTCAAACGGTACTCCGGATGCTTCCCCTCACGGGTGTCACGCAGCAACACCTCGTGCTCAACCAACTTGTTCAATCGGTCGGTTAGCACAGCACGCGAAACGCCAAACTCTTTGATGAAGTCGCCATATCGGCGCTTGCCTCGAAAGACAGTGCGCAACACGCGCAAGGTCCATGCGTCACCAATGACGGCAATGCTGCGTTGCGCGGCGCTTTGGCCCACGGCCACCAGACTTTCAAAGTCAGCATCCGGGGGGCTGATAGGAGGCAATTGAAGACTCATAGCATGGAATATTTAGTACGTCAACGATAGTTTACCCCGTCAATTTTCAAGTTTAACAAGAAAGTATTTTTGATATAGTGCCTTAACTTTAGTCTGTTAAAGATAGCTAAAAATGTCAACTCCCGTCATTATTGAAGCCTTGCGAACCCCCAGAGGTGCCGCCAAAGAGACCGGCGCCTTGCACAGCATCACGCCCATGGAACTGCTGGCTGGCGTGCTGCGTGCACTGCAACAGCGTACCGGGGTGGACACGGCGCAAATCGCTGATGGGGTTTTTGGTTGTGTCAGCCAAGTGGGTGAACAAGGCGGCAACATTGGCAAGGCCGCCACCTTACTGGCCGGATGGAGCCCTTACTTGAGCGCGGTCACCATCAACCGTTATTGCGCATCGGGCCTAAGCGCTGTGAACTGGGCCGCCCAGCAAGCCCAAAACGCCAACATGCTGACCGTGGCCGGCGGGGTGGAGATGATGTCTCGGGTGCCCATGTTTGGCGACAATGTGCCCTATTACACCGACCGCGCATTGGGTGGACAAATTGGCTTTGTGCCACCGCCTTGGTCATCTGACTTGGTAGCCACACGCCACGGCTTCAGCCGAGAAGACTGCGACGGCTACGCTGCACTGTCACAGGCGCGCGCAAAAGCAGCCCGCACCCGGGGTCTGGCCCGCTCTATGGTGCCGGTACTCGATGCCCAAGGCCAGGTACTGCTTGACCACGATGAAAACATTCGCGAAGCCAACACATTGGAAAAGTTGTCAACCCTGCGCACCGTCTACGAGGCCGGTGCCAACGGCCTGGACGACTGGGGCCTGGCCCGTGAACCCGCGCTAAAGCAAATCAACCACGTTCACACAGCGGGCAACGCGCCCTGCATGGCCGATGGGGCCAGTGCGGTTCTGCTGGGCACGGCCGAGGCAGCCGCTCAGCTTGGCCTGCCCGTGAGGGCCCGCATCTTGGCACATGCCGATGCTTGCGTCCCACTGACCCAAACCGGGGCAGTTGACGCCACCCAAAAGGCACTTGCCCGGGCTGGCTTGTCTGTTGCCGACATCGACCTGTGGGAGGTGCGCGACTCTTTCGCTGCCATCACCTTGCATTACATACGAACACTGGGCATCGATTTAGCGCGCTTCAATGTCAACGGCAGCTCTATTGCCCTGGGTCACCCCATGGGTGCCACTGGCGCCATGTTGGTGAGTTGCCTACTCGACGAAATGGAACAGCGTGATCTGCGCTACGGCGTGACCGCCATACCTGGCGCCTTTGGCGTCGCCACTGCCACTGTGTTCGAGCGGCTGCGCTGAACAAAATCGCTGCGCACTGCCCCTTAAATCCTAACTTCTGGAGAATTACCATGCTTGAAGTTCATTCCCGTGTCAGCCTCAGCTGCGTACCCAGTGACAACCCCTACCTCAATGGCGGCCATGGGCCGACCGACACAGAGTGGACTGCCAGCACACCCGACTTGAAAGTGATTGGAGAGCTCCCCACAGACCTTAACGGCGTCTACCTGCGCAATGGTCATAACCAGATCCATGCACCCATCGGGAAATACCACCCGTTCGATGGCGACGGCATGATCCACGGCATGCACTTTGTCAACGGCCAAGCCACCTACCGCAACCGCTTTGTGCGCACCACCGGCTTTCTGGCCGAATCGGTCGCGGGCGAATCACTGTGGCCCGGCATCATCGAGCCGCGCCGCGCGGTGCGCCGTGGCTGGGGCTCAATAGGTGCCATGAAGGACAACGCAGGTACGGACATTAAGGTGCATGCCGGGCGGGCTCTGGCCGCCATGAGCCAATGTAGCGAGCCTTACCGCATGGACCCGGTCACACTCGAAACACTGGGCCCAGATACCAACTGGGCGCGCGCACTCGGTGACAGGGGCATCTGCTCGCACTTCCAAGTGGACGAGCACAGCAAAGAAATGATGTTCTTCAACTTCGGGGAAAAGGCACCTTACTTCAACTACGGGGTCGTCGATGCCCACAACAAGCTGGTGCATTACGAGCCCATCGAACTGCCGCACGCTACCTGGCCGCACGATCTGGGTATGAGCCAGAACTACTGCGTGATCCACGACCTGTCGATGTTCTTCGATCCCGATGGCCTGAAAAAAGGCCAGCACCGACTCAAATTTCACCGCGATGTACCGGCGCGTTTCGGCGTGATTCCGCGCTTTGGCACCAGCCGCGATGTGAAATGGTTCGAAGGCCAGCCCTGCTACATCCTGCACCTGGCCAACACCTATGAGGTGGGCGACGAGATCATCATGGACGGCGCGATCCAGACCAATCCGGTTCCTGACCTAAGCGGCCTGCCCAAGGAGGGCTATGCGCGCATGAATGCGCTGTTGTCCATGGATCTGCAAGAAACCCGCATGCACCGCTGGCGCTTCAACCTGAAGACCGGGCAAACCCGCGAGGAAGACTTGGACGACGAGGTGACCGAATTTTCGATGATCAATGGCCGCGTCAAGGGCCGACCTAACCGCTTCGTTTACAACGCCCTGATGAAGCCCAACTGGGAGCTCGATGGCCTCAAAAAATACGACTGGCAGACCGGCCGGACGCAGCGTTGGCAGGCGCCCAAGGGCTGCTTTGTCAGCGAGACCCCTTTTGCACCCCGCGACGGTGCGGTGGCTGAAGACGACGGCTACTTGGTGACTTTCATCACCAACCTCAACACCGGCAAAGGTGAGTGCGCCATCTTTGATGCCCGCGATATCAGTCCGGGCCCCATCTGCCGCATCATCCTGCCCGGCCACGTCCCGATGGGCGCACACGCCGGGTGGACACCGGCCGCCGCCTTGCAGGTTCCCGCATGAACCAAAGCGCCGTCACACTGCCCGATTACGCTGTGCACCACCCAGCGGGCGGTGACCATAGCACCAGCGTTTTTCTTCTTCACGGCGCCTTTGGCGCCAAAGAATACTGGCACACCCAGGTGCAAGCCTTCACGCAAGCCGGTTACCGCGTGGTGTCTTGGGACGCACCGGGCTACGGCCTGTCGGCCCTGCCCCAAGCGCTGACCATTGACCACTGCGCCCGAGCGCTCACGCTGCTGTTAGAGAAAGAAGGTGGAGCGCGCAACGTGGTGATGGGCCACAGCATGGGCGGCATGATCGCGCAACAGGCTTGGCGCTATGCCCGCGACCGCATTCACGGTTACGTGTTGTCAGCCACCAGTGCCTCATTCGGTAGCCCGGATGGCGACTGGCAAAAAGAATTTGTACGCACCCGTGTGGCGCCGCTGGATGCGGGAAAAACCATCCCCGAATACGCCCCGCTGATGCTGCGCGCCATGATGGCACCCGGTGCCAGTGGTCCGGCGGTGGAACTGCTGATTGGTACCGTGAGCCAAATGCGAGAAGAAACCTTTCGGGCCGCCGTAGCGGCCATCGTTGGTTTTGAAGGCCGCGACCTGTTGCCCACGCTGGACATCCCTGTGTTGTGTATCGCTGGCGAGTTAGACACAACCGCTCCGGCCAGTGTCATGCAAAAAATGGCCGGCAAGATTACCAACGCCGAATTCGTCAGCCTGACCGGCTTGGGTCATTTTGGCTGGGCCGAAGACCCTACCCGCTTCAATGCCGCTGTACGCCATTTTTTGGACCTTCACTTTCCTAAACCCTGACCAAACGAGGTAACCCCATGCGTCTTATTACCCGCACTCTGGCACTGCTCCTTACTGGCTTTTGGGCCACGGTTAGTTACGCCCAAAGCAACTATCCCGACAAGCCGATCAATGTGATCGTACCCTTCCCGCCCGGCATCGTAGACGGCTATGCACGGCTGGTGGCCACCAAAGCGGGCGCTATTTTGGGCCAATCCATGGTGATCAAAAACCAAGCTGGTGCTGGTCAGCGCATCGGCACCGACGCACTGGCCAAGTCGCCCAAAGACGGCTACACCATTGGTGTGGTGACCAACGCTGGCGTGGTGTCTGGACCGGCGCTGGCGACCAATGTGCCCTACGACCCAATCAAGGACTTGAGCTACCTGAACATGATCATGGAAGCGCACTATCTGATCAACACCCACCCGGCCTCCGGCATCAAGACACTGGCGCAACTCGTTGACAAGGCAAAGGCGGCGCCTGGAAAGCTCAACTTCGGATCTACCGGCATGGGCACTGGCTTTCACACCGCCACCGAGCAGTTTGTTAAAAATGCCAACGTCAAAATGACGCATGTGCCCTACAAGGGCGAAAGCCCCTTGCTGACCGACCTGATCGGTGGCCAGGTCGACATGGCTTTCTCATCCATCGCCAGCCGTGCCATGGCCGAGCAGGGCAAATTGGTGATGCTCGCTTACACGGGCGAAAAGCGCTCAGCCTTGCTGCCCAACGTGCCGACCGCCAAAGAATTGGGTATTCCGCACGTCAGCTCCGGCTGGCTTGGCTTTGCTGTACCGGCGGGGGTGCCAGCACCGGTCCGCGACAAGCTCATCGCCGCCCTCACAGCTGCCGTCAACGACCCCGAGGTGTTGGCCAACTTTGCCAAAGGCGGTGGCGAACCGCGCAGCCTGAGTGGCGACGCATTTGCTGCACGCGTTAAGCGCGAGCTTGACGAGATGCGCGAGCTGAACAAAGAACTCAAAATCTCCATCGATTGAACCCATGGCTATTCTTGGCAATGTTCGGGTATTGGACTTGACTCGTGTTGTGGCGGGACCCTGGTGCACGCAGACCTTGGCCGACCTGGGTGCTGATGTCATCAAGATAGAACGTCCCGATGGGGGCGATGACACCCGACGGGTCAGCCCCTTTGTGGTGGGCGCTGACGGCAAACCTACCCTGGACTCTGCATTTTTCATGGGCAGTAACCGCGGCAAGCGCTCGGTCACCATAGACATAGGCACTCCGCAGGGCGCAGGTCTGATCCGCGAGTTGGCGCTTCATTGCGATGTGTTCATTGAGAATTACAAAGTCGGTGGGCTCAAGCGTTATGGTCTGGATTACGAGAGCATTCGCGCCATCAATCCTTCCGTCGTTTATTGCAGCGTGACGGGTTTCGGGCAAGACGGCCCTTATGCCGAGCGCCCGGCCTATGACTCCGTCATGCAAGCCATGTGCGGCCTGATGAGCACCTGTGGCCAGCCCGATGGCGCTGCCGGTGCCGGCCCCATGCGTTCTGCAGTGCCGATCGCTGACATCTTCACCGGCCTCTATGCCGCCATTGCCATTTTGGCGGCGCTGATACACCGGCGTGACAGCGGTGAGGGGCAATACATTGACGCCGCTTTGGTAGATGCCGCCACCGCCATCAACGGCCACCTGGCCTTAGGCTACCTGATGACCGGCCAAGTGCCCCAGCGCCAGGGCAACAACAACCCCATTACGGCACCCAGCGAAGTGTTTCAAGCCGCCGATGGCTACTTCACCATGTCGGCAGCCAATGCTGGCCAGTTTGACAAATTACTGCGCGTGCTGGACCTGCCGCTTGGTTTGGCGCAAGACCCGCGATTTGTGACCAACATTGATCGCATTGCCAACCGCAACGCCTTGCATGACATCTTGCAGACCCGCATCCAGCAAGCCACGGTGGCGCATTGGATTGGACATCTGTCAGTCGCTGGCGTACCCTGCGCGCCCATTTTGAATATGCAGCAATTGTTTGAAGATCCGCAGGTACGCCATCGTGGACTCGCTCTCTCGGTGGCGCACGCCAGTGGCGTGGATGTGCCCATGCTGCGCAGCCCATTAAGGCTGTCGGCCGCACCTGTAGTGCACCGAGCAGCGCCCATGTTGGGCCAGCACTCTGTAGAGGTACTGCAAGAGCTGCTGGGCAAGAGCCCCGCAGAACTGGCGCAGTTGAAGACAGCCGGTGTAATCTGAGCAGCCTCTATCAGTTGTGCTACCGCCTTGATTCGAGAATTTTCCCGTATTTCACTGTGGACCACCAGCCACATGGGTATCGGAGGAATTTTCAGGGTCGGTAGCAGCGCGTCAATCTGCGCTTCGTTTCGCACCAAATACGCAACAGCGAAACATGCCCTGTTCACGTTGGTTGCGCTTCAATCTTGATACTGAAGTCTCATTTCAAGGGCATCAAAATTTCATTGCGCCGGTTCCAAGGCGCGGTGAACGGATCGTCGTAGCGCGCCAATTGAGGCCGGTCGTCAAACTCCAGTTTGTTGCGGCTGAGCCAGTCTTTGAGCAATTGGGTCTGACGCTCGATGCTGGCGGCCGTGGTAAATCCGCTGAAGCGCACTGCAGCCATGCGCTGGGCGGGCAACTCACGCAATTGCACGCTGGCGTCCACAGGCTTGGGTAAATTATCCAAGGCCATGCCCTGCGGCATCACAAAGTGCAGTCGCCACTGTTGGTTTTGCATCTCCATGGTCACGGGAGCGGTCATGGCAATTTTTTCGCTCTCGCCCTTTGCGTTTTGATTTTTCCCAAAAATGTATCCAGCTACCCGGCGAAACCCCTGGCTGCCAGCGAAGTCGAAGTCGCCCGCAATGAGGGTTTCAGCCACAGTTAGTACACCGTAATCACGCACTTCAAAAGGTGCCTCATTTTTCACCAGGGTGTAGGGGGGTTCTTTGACGGTTTGTGCCATGGGGGATCCGATCAAACCCAAGAATATAAAGAAAAACCACAACAAGGCTTTATTAGGCATAAGTCTGGGCGCTTTCTCAAAACTATGGAAGGTTAAGTGGGCTTCATTCTAAGTAATGTCTGGGCCCATTGGGATCTTCCATAGCGAACAACCGTGCATCACTTTAAATATCGAAACAGATTTCTGTTGCAGTCCATACCGGATCAAAGCGCTGACATAAAACAGTCACATACTTCCATTAAAGTTGAATCATGGAAGATAAATACGTCATCAAAGCACTGGCAGCATTGGCTCAACCCAACCGACTCCAGATCTTTCGCTCGTTGGTCGTGAAAGGGAGCGATGGACTGACACCGGCCCTGATTGCAGAGTCATTGGGAATGCCTGCAAACACGCTTTCATTCCATTTGAAAGAGTTGATGCACGCCGATCTTATTTCTCAGGAGCGCAGTGGTCGCAACCTGATTTATCGAGCCCAGTATGACCGGATGAATGCTGTGCTGGCGTATCTGTCCCAAAACTGCTGCCAGGGTGAGGCCTGCGAGGTCAAATCCGAGGTCATTTGTAAAACGTGTTGAACATGAGGAGTCTTAAGTGACTGAAGCAAAACCATTGAACATCCTTTTTCTTTGTACACACAACTCAGCTCGCAGCATCTTGGCGGAGGCATTGCTCAACCACATGGGGCATGGCAAGTTCAAAGCCTATTCAGCTGGAAGCAGCCCCAGAGACAATCAGAGGCCAAATCCTATGGCGATTGCTACCTTGGAAAAAGCAGGTGTTTCCACTGAAGGCTTAACAAGTAAAAGCTGGGACGTATTTGCTACACCCGATGCGCCACAAATGGATTTGGTGATTACTGTTTGCGACAACGCAGCCGGAGAAGTTTGTCCGTATTGGCCGGGTCAACCAGCAACGGCTCACTGGGGCTATTCAGATCCCTCGGAAAAAGTGGGTTCGGATACCGAAAAAATGGATGCCTTTATGCAGACGATGCATCAAATTAAAAGGCGTCTGGAAATTTTCACCAGCTTGCCCTCAACAAGTCTGAACAAGATGGTTTTAGAAAAAACAGCTCGAGAACTGGCCAATCAATGATCCACTGGAGACGATACCTTGCGGAGCTGGTGGGCACAGCAGCGTTGTTGTGCGCGGTGATTGGCTCGGGCATCATGGGGGAGCAATTATCAGGCGGCAACATCGCCATTGCGCTTCTTGCCAACACACTTGCCACTGTCTTTGCCCTTTATGTATTGATTGAAACACTCGGGCCCATCAGTGGCGCTCATTTCAATCCCGTTGTTTCAATGGTTCTTGCTTTTCGAAAAGATTTGGCACGCCATCATTTGATTGGCTATTGGGTTGCGCAGCTTATAGGTGCCACATTGGGTGCTTGGGCGGCACATGCAATGTTTGATCTTGAAATATTGCAATGGTCCACAAAAGTAAGGACTGGGCCCGCACAATGGTTCGCCGAAGCAGTGGCTACAGCTGGCTTGCTATTCGTGATATTGCGCTCTCCTGAAGGCAAAGCATCTTTTATCGTAGCTTGCTATATCGGGGCGGCCTACTGGTTCACTGCCAGTACATCTTTTGCCAACCCAGCCGCGGCCTTCGGTCGAATGTTCAGCAATACATTTGCCGGCATCTCACCCGCTGATGTGCCTGCCTTTGTGGGTGCGCAGATGGTTGGCGGCTTCATAGGTTTGATGCTTCATTTGCTTTTGAAGCCTAATCATCAGGGTCATATCCGATGAGAAAACAGATGGTCAAAATTTTTCACAATCCAAAGTGCGAAACATCTCGCAATACAGCAGCACTTCTTCAGCGCGGCGTATTCAGCAATGAGGATGCGGATGTTGTTATCAATGAAAAGGGATTAAGTGTCTAAGATCACTGACAGCTTGCCCAATGTTGATGAAGCTTGTTTCAAGTTACCCAAACAAAACTTGTTAACGCCGCAACAAGTATCAACGCATCCACCAAGAATTTTGATGCTGTATGGCTCATTGCGCGAGCGCTCCTACAGCAAGCTTTTGACACTCGAGGCGGCAAGATTGCTTGAAACCATGGGTGCCCAGGTGAAGGTGTTTGATCCATTGGATTTGCCACAACCTGATGCTGCACCCGATACGCACCCCAAGGTCAAAGAGTTACGAGATTTGGCAACTTGGTCGGAGGGGATGGTTTGGTGTTCGCCAGAGCGTCATGGCGCCATGACAGGCATCCTGAAAAGTCAGATTGACTGGATCCCTCTATCGGTAGGCGCTGTCCGCCCGACCCAAGGTAAAACCTTGGCTGTGATGGAGGTCAGCGGTGGCTCTCAATCTTTCAATGCCGTGAATCAGATGCGAATCTTAGGGCGCTGGATGCGGATGCTGACGATCCCAAATCAAAGTTCGGTTGCCAAAGCATTCTTGGAATTTGAGGAAGATGGCCGAATGAAGCCATCGGCTTATTACGACAGGGTAGTCGACGTGATGGAAGAGTTGGTGAAATTCACGCTTCTGACTCGCGATGTCGCGCCTTATTTGGTTGACCGATATAGCGAGCGAAAAGAGTCAGCAGAATTGCTTTCCAAAAGAGTCAATCAGAAATCAATCTAGCGCATGTTGCCCCACAAAATTCAATCGACTTGAGAACCTGCGCCGAGGAAGAAAAAATGTCTGAGGGCCAAGACCGTGTAATTTCTCAAGCCCGAGCAGATCAAGCGCTACAACAAACTTCGTGGCTATGCCGAGTACCCATCCAAGAACATCCCCACCAGGCACAACCCGGAGATGTTCAAGCGCCACATGGGGTGCAACTGACCGCTTTTGACCATGAGGTCCTTCACAAGGAGAAACCGATGAGGCGCGTAGGCTACTCCTCGACCTGACTGATTAACCAATTGTGAATCACTGCGATGTACAACTTCCCTGTCCAAGTATAAAAAACCCACCATCACCATTGAAACTACCTATAGCAAAGCCAGAGAGCAGCTTAAGTCGCTCATGGATCGCGCTGTCGACGACCGGTAGGTCATCGTAGTGCGCCGTCGCACCGGGGGCGATGTGGCCATGATTGCTGCCGATGAACTGGAGAGTCTGGTGGAGACCGCGCATCTGCTGCGCTCTGAGAAGAACGCAGACCGGCTACTTTCAGCGCTATAGCGTGCACGCTCAAAAAAGATTGCACCCACGACCATAGCCCACCTGAGAAAACTGATGGGCGTAGATGCCTAATGGCGATCGCATCGCGGTCTACCGCCCGGAGTTTTTAGAGGACCTGAAGCACTGGGTCGCGTAAAAGGTTAGAAGCTGGCGCGCCTCAACTATCGCGGCAAACTTGGCGTGGCAGTCGACGCACTTTTGTGCGGCTGATGCACGACAACTCGTAGATTACTGCGCAGTGTGGACCCAGTTCTCTGCTTCCAGCGCAGGCACCCGTGCGAACTCCCCCATGTTGTTCGTCACCAGCACTAGGCCTTCGCTGCGGGCGTGCGCTGCAATGTGCATGTCGTTCACACCGATAGGCTGGCCGAGTTTTTCTAAGGCGGCGCGAATGGCTCCGTAATGTTGCGCGGCCTTGGGGCCATAGGGCAGAACTACTAGGCGACTGCAAAAGTCCTCGACAGCGGCTAAGTTATCGCTCACCCGGCTGCTTTTCTCCGCACCGTGCAAGAGTTCGGCGAGGGTAACGGCGGAAATTGCCATGCGGCTGGCGTTGGTGTTGAAAGTGGAAAGCACCTCGACAGGTCGCCGCTTCAACACATATATGACGATGTTGGTGTCCAGCAGGTAACGCAGCATCAGAGCGCCTCCCGCTCCGGCTGGTGCTGGGTGGCGCGCTCGGGCAGGAAGTCGTCGCTAACTGTGGGGCCACCCAGAAAAAAGCTGTCCCAGGTTTGGCCTAGGGGTGAGATGATGCGCTCGTTACCTTTGACCCGAATCTCTACCTTTTGGACACCCTCAGGTAGACGCACGTCCAAAGGGAGACGAACGGCCTGGGTACGGTTATTTACGAAAACAGTGCCGATGGACATGATGACCCCCAAGAAAGGTATATAGCAATTGTATATGGCGGCTCCGCAGTGGTCAATTGAACGTTTTACAAAGGTCTCGGTTCCGCTGAGTTAGCCCCATTAAAGACTGTCACAAACACTGATTCCATGGCCCGGGGAGGTTCCTGTGCACATGAACCATGGATTGGAAATCCGAAACATCGCCAAACGTACAGATAGCTATTAAGCCGCCACAAAACTGAGTGTGTTTACGGGGGAGTTGAGACTTCAGGAATATCGCGCGCGCCGTGCAATATGCGAATGATGGTGACCAGCTCTGTCGTGGACTCAAAAAAGATCAAGTAGTTGCCATGCGCGCATGAACGCAAGCCATCAGACAACTCGGGCCGCCGCCGATAGCCGTAAGGGTTGAGACAAATCATTTCGCATTGCGCATGCAAATCAGCCACAAAAGATACTGCCCTGATAGGATTGTCTTGCGCAATTTAGTCGCCGATCTCCTCAAGATCGAACACCGCCAACGGCATGGTCAGGCGCGTCGGCAAGGCATCTAGCAGATCGCTCTGGATCACGACCACATAGGGGATGCTCGTACTGGCGCTACTACTCGGATTAGCGATGACATCGTACTGGGCCATGCGTGTCTCACCAAGGACGCAAGTCGGCACCAGGAACGCCGTTCGCTTCGACGCGGGCGTTTTCACCGGCGATCCAGTCCCCGAACTCGGTTTCGAACCTCTTCTTGCGCCCGGCGCGGCTGGCCTTGTCGTGGTTGGCCTGCAGCGCGTAGTAGTGCTCCGCAGAGAGAATCACGGTGTCGAGTTGCCCAGCCTTTTCGACGAACACCGGTTCACGCTTGGCTTACGCAGACAGGCTGCCGAATCGATTCTTGGCTTCAGTGGCAGAGACGCGCATGGTGGACCCCTTAAGAGATTAGCCATCTTAGCTAACAAGTCACTGCCACGGCAACACCACCATGCCGAGCTCAAACAAAACAGGCGCCTGAGGGCGCCTGCAAGTTGGAATTGAAATATTGAAGTAATTGGCGGAGAGGGAGGGATTCGAACCCTCGGTAGTGTTGCCACTACGCCTGATTTCGAGTCAGGTACATTCGACCACTCTGCCACCTCTCCGGATTCGGTGTCGTTAATCGAAGCACATATTCTATCAGGCGCTCAGGGTGGTCAGGCCGCCCATGTAGGGCCGCAACACCTCGGGCACGGTGACCGAACCATCGGCATTTTGGTAATTTTCGAGCACCGCCACCAAAGCGCGGCCCACCGCCAGGCCGGAGCCGTTCAGGGTGTGCACCAACTCGTTTTTGCCTTGGGCGTTCTTGAAGCGGGCCTGCAAGCGGCGCGCCTGAAATGCCTCGCAGTTGGACACCGAGCTGATCTCGCGGTAAGTGTTTTGGGCAGGCACCCAGACCTCGAGGTCATAGGTCTTGCTGGCCCCAAAACCCATGTCGCCCGTGCACAGGCTCATGACCCTGTACGGCAAACCCAGCTTTTGCAAAATGGCTTCGGCGTGTCCGGTCATGACCTCTAAGGCTTCGTAACTCTTTTCGGGGTGCACGATCTGCACCATCTCGACCTTGTCAAACTGGTGCTGGCGAATCAGGCCCCGCACATCGCGCCCGCCGCTGCCCGCCTCTGAGCGAAAGCAGGGCGTGTGCGCGGTCAACATGATGGGCAAATCGGCCTCGGCCAAAACCTCATCGCGCACCACGTTGGTCAGGGTGACTTCAGAGGTAGGAATCAGGTACAGCGCCTGGTTTTCTTCGCTGCCCTCTTGGCCGCCCTTGTTGGCGGCAAACAAATCGGCTTCAAACTTGGGCAACTGCCCCGTGCCACGCAGCGTGTCGGCATTGACGATATAGGGCGTATAGCACTCGGTGTAACCGTGCTCGGTGGTCTGCACATCCAGCATGAACTGGGCCAAAGCCCGGTGCAAACGGGCCACTGGGCCCCGCATGAAAGTGAAGCGGGAGCCGGTCAACTTGGTGCCGGTTTCAAAATCCAGACCCAGCTTTTCACCCAAGTCCACATGGTCTTTCACTTCAAAATCGAAAGCCCGCACCTGGCCCCAGCGGCGCACCACGACATTGCCATGCTCATCGGTGCCCACCGGCACAGATTCGTGCGGCAAATTGGGCACGGCCAGCAACAAGTCTTGCAACTCGGCCTGAATAACTTCCAAGCGCTGAGCCGAAGCCTCAAGCTCTTCTTTGATGCTGGCCACCTGGGCCATTGCGGCATCGGCCTCGGCGTGTTGGCCCTTGCCCTTGAACATGCCGATTTGCTTTGACAGCGTGTTGCGCTGGCTTTGCAACTCTTCGGTGCGGGTTTGGAGGGTTTTGCGCTCCCCCTCCAAGGCACGAAAAGCCTCAACATTCAGGAAAGCCTGGGGATTTTTACGGGTCTGCAAACGCGCCACGGCAGCGTCCAGATCTTTGCGGAGAAGAACAATATCAAGCATCCCGCCATTGTAGTGAACCCCAACAGCCTGGATACCCGGTCAAGCCGGGTATGACAGTTTCCAGCCGAACATGAGGCATTGCCAACGGGCATGATGCATTGCCTGAGGGCATGATGAATTGCCGGGCTTGGCCCCGCATTTGTCACCCCCGACCTGATCGGGGGTCCATGACTTGGGCTATTTTGGAGGCCGGATTACAGCTTCAAACCCTTGGGCAGGGGGAATTTGATGGTTTCCTGAATGCCGTCCATGGTCCGCACCGACACGGCGCCCAAGGCCCGCATGCGCTGAATCACCTCTTGCACCAGCACATCTGGGGCCGACGCACCGGCGGTCAGACCCACTTTTTCCACCCCCTCAAACCAGGCCGGGTCCAGGTCGGCCGCCGTGTCCACCATATAAGCCACGGTGCCCAGGCGGTCGGCCACCTCGCGCAAGCGGTTGCTGTTGGAACTGGTGGGGCTGCCCACCACAATCAACAACTGCACCGACGAACTCATCAATTTCACCGCATCTTGGCGGTTTTGGGTGGCATAACAAATGTCCTGCTGTTTAGGCTCGCGCACCTGCGGAAACCGCGCCTTTACGGCTGCCACAATCTCGGCCGCATCGTCCACGCTCAGGGTGGTTTGGGTCACCACGGCCAGCAAATCGGTCTGGGAAGGCTGCACCTTGGCCACATCTTCCACGTCTTCTACCAAGTGAATTCCGCTGTCCAGTTGGCCCATCGTGCCCTCCACTTCGGGGTGGCCTTTATGCCCGATCATGATGAACTCGTAACCCTCTTTGTGCAGCTTGGCCAGCTCAACGTGCACCTTGGTCACCAAAGGGCAAGTGGCATCAAAAATCCTGAAACCACGCACCTCAGCCTCTTTTTGAATCGCCTGGCTCACCCCGTGGGCGCTAAAAATCAGCGTGGCGCCGGGCGGCACGTCCGCCAACTCCTCAATAAAAATAGCACCCTTCTCTTTCAGGTCATTCACCACAAACGTGTTGTGCACAATCTCGTGGCGCACATAAATCGGGCGGCCAAACTTAGCCAACG
>Ga0315903_10001050_pt1 | contig 41713 bp, 58 predicted proteins | sample LakEriMetagenome_7_FD_203524 | JGI IMG/M metagenome (GOLD analysis project Ga0315903, IMG submission 203524) | Freshwater fungal communities from buoy surface, Lake Erie, Ohio, United States - Buoy 2 MA119 | ecosystem: Environmental > Aquatic > Freshwater > Lake | place: USA: Lake Erie, Ohio... | reverse complement strand
CAGCAGGGTTCCTCGGGGATAGATCCGCACTCAGGACACGTGACAGACAGGGCGTCGCTACGGCTGCTCATTTCCCCGCCCCCTTCTTCTGGGGCTTCGGGATTCGCCTGAGCGACCCTCACAGCACCGCCACGAGGGGCTGCGTCGGGGAGGTTGAGCTTGAGTTCCGTGTTCCAGTGGCGCGCGATTTCCATGCTGAAGCCGGTGCGCTTCGCCAGGTCGTTCACTGTCTTGCAGGATTGGGAGATGCCTCGGATTTCGTTGGCTCTGCGGGCGAGTTCGCTCATGCTGCGGCCCTCGGATAGTTTTGCGGGGCGAAGTGCAGCGCTGAGATGATCGCGCGCTTGTCTTTGTGGTTGGCGCACACGAACACATAACGATGCTTGCGCGGACGCGGCTGTAGGCTGAACCTTTCGCCGTATTTCTTGCGCATCGCTTCGGAGCGACCCGCGCCGCGAAACTCATCGGCAATCGTGACGCCGTGCTTATCCGAGCCGTCGATAGTCCAGTTCGTGCGCTTTTCCGTCAGCCCGCAGTAAAGGAAGTTGCACGCCTGATAGATCGTGCCAGAATGCCCTGCTGATGGGTCTGCGTAAGAAATAACAATCGACGGCTTAGGGAGCGCCCTAAGAGAAGCGCCGACCAGCCGTGACGCGTCGTGAGGGATGTTCCTGACGAGGAATAGGCGGTTGAGTTCCAAGACGTGCGGCGCCCAATCCGCGCCGCAGATCAAACGCTGAGGAGGGCCCGCAGGGCTTCCAAAGCAGCAGACGCCTTCAAGCTCCGAACCGCGCCACAAACCAAAGGCGTAGGAAATACTCGGGACGGTCCCGATATAGTGGCCCGCCTCAAGGTAATGATACGCAAGCTGTGCGGAGATTGCCTCGACGCGCGGAGCTTCCGAGCCCGAAAAGTTGAAACCCGTTTGAATGTACGCAACGCTCATGACTGCACCGTCATGTGCCAGACATGGTCCTGCCGGAATTCTAAGCTATGTTGATGGCTGTCGGTCACGTTCGAGGCTCACTCTCGAAAGGCTGGCGTTTTGCGAGCCCGGCGTGTCAGCGCCGGGTTCGTTCGTTTCAGGCTCGTCTCTCGGAAAGGGTCGGCGGCGAGCCGGGGGTCGGTGCTTGGGGGGTGGCTCGCCGCCGTTCGCGCCGGGGGGACGGACGCGAATGGGAAATGGACGCGTCTGCCGCTGCCGGGTTTTGGGGGGACGTAGCTACGGCAGACGCTACGAGGCCGAAGCCCCGATCTGAATGAGTGGGATGGAGGGTCATGCTGCCCCCTGCTGCCCGCGAAGCAGGCTCAGAAGGTCAACGTTGGGGTAAATCTCGACGATGCGGACGGCCAGTTCGCGGCCCGGCGAACGCTCGCCCTTCTCGATGTCGTACAAATGCTGCTTTGAAATCCCGAGCCTTTTCGCAAGCTGCGGGACGTTCAAACCTTCGCGTTGTCTGGCTTCTGTCAGCGTCATGCGTACTAGTCAGCATATGGCTGACCTAGTTGTCAAGCGGCAGTCAGCAGGATAGTGAACGACAGTACCCACACCCCGTGGGAGAGGCTGTGCAATGGCACAGCAGAGGTTCTACCTGCGCGAATGGCGCACCTACCGTAATCTCACTCAGGAGCGGTTAGCGGAACGCGTCGGCATCACGAAACAGCATGTTTCCGACCTCGAAAGGCAAAGACGCCAATATAATCAAGGACTTCTCGAAGCTTTCGCAGAAGCCTTGGCGTGCGACCCCGCCGACCTTCTAATGCGCAATCTGACCGCGCCAGAAGCCATTTGGTCGATCTGGGATCAAATCCCGGCTGTGGATCGAGACCAGGCGTTGAAAGTGCTCAACTCCTTCATTCCAGACGGAAAACGCAAGCGCGCATAAAAAAGTCAGCCATGTGCTGACGATTTTGCTTGCCATCTAGGTCAGCTATGTGCTTACCTCTCCCCAAGCAAGGGAGACACGGATGACCTCGATCTTCAAGGACTACGGATACTGGAACGGAAAGATCAACCCCGAACCAGAAGCAACCGCCGCCGCTTATCAGCTCTGGTCGAGCCTTGCCGGCGCGCGCGAGTGTCTGGAGCGCGCAACAGCCCACATCGAAGCTGCACACAAGGCGCAAGCGGAACGGTGGGACGACGCGAAGGCGGCGGCTCGCGACTGCGAGCTGGCCCTTGCAGCGGTGATCGCCAAACTCTGCCGCGAGCCGGACTATGGCCGCGCCGACCAGCGCCGCGATGAGCGGGTGTCCCCGTGAGCGCGACACCGGAACAGATTGCCGAGCGGCTGGTGCCGTATTTGGTTGCGCGGTTCCTTAGCTGGAAGCTGCCACCTGATTTTCGCCCAGACGCAGGCATCAGCTTCGTGCCCGAGTACAACAACGGCACGCCCGAGGGTGGACGGCACGAGCCGACCGGAACGAACCTGTTGAACGCCGCGCAGGCATTCGCAATGTTCCGGTACGTGCTTGACCATCCAGCCGTGAACGCAGTGACGCCCCCGCCTTCCTTTGATCGCAGCCCCGAATACTTCGACACGCTGGACCTCGCCTATCGCGCTGTCGATGCGCTTGGCGGAACCGGAGCCAGCTCCGCCTACAACTCTGCGCTAGATGCCGCACTCGCCGCAATTGAACAGCTTGGCGGCATGGACGCGTGGCAGCGGAAACAGAAAGGGTATCCCAATGCAGGTTCGTGAGTTCGATTTGCGCACCCTTGATAAGATGTTGCCTTGTCCGTTCTGCGGCGGTGAAGCCGAACTGGATACCGCGCAAGGCTATCGCGCAATCAACGGCCACTTCGGCAACCGCGTCGTTGTTTATTGCCGAGATTGCGGAGCCGACCAGGGTACGTGCATCGAGGACGTTCCCGACATCCATCCGAACGAAGTCATCGAACGCTGGAACAAGCGCTCCGCGTCAGACGCACAGGCTGAGAGAGTGCGCGTGCTTGAGAGTGCGCTGAAGCCGTTCGCTGAGGCGATTGAGTGGGAAGAAGCCGAGGGAAACTTTGGCCCGGTGTTCATGATCGACGCGCCCACCCAAAGCTTCCGCGACGATGTCGAACTCCGCTTCGTCGCGTGGTGGGGCAAGGACGAAGAACTCGAAAGCGCAGACACGTTCTGCACGCTTGGCGATCTTCGCCGCGCAGCCCGCGTCCTCAAAGGTGCAGCATGATCCGCGAAGCCATCGCCCTCACCCGTCCCGCGTTCGCGCTGACTGAGCATCTAGCCCGCTCCGCAGAGGTCAGCGCGTTCGACCTGACGTCGCGGGTCCGTCCGCGCCAGACGGTCAACGTGGTGCGCTCGACCGTCGCTAAGCTGCGGAGGGGGCTGTGATTTACGAAATCGTCTCAGGCCACAAAGACAAGCGGCGCGGGCCTTTCATGGTGATGGCTGACGGCGTTCGCATTGGACCGCTTTACAGGACGCGCGACGAAGCAGTCCGGGCCATGACGCTTGCAGACGTATCATGGCGCGCAGCTTGCGCCCGCATTGCTCAGCTAAATGGCGGGCGGTTCACATGACCGCCACCATTCACACGCTCCCAACAGCCCGCACGCGCCCCACGCCGCCCGACACCCTGCGCTCCGACTGCGAACGCCTGATGCGCCGCCTCGTGCGCGAACGGTGCGCATCAGAGCACGAGTTGCGCGCGCTGGCGGAGTTTCTCGATTTCATCATCACCCGAGCGGAGGACAAGCTGTGAGCGAAGCCGCGTTGGCAAACTACCCGCTGGAAAGCATGGTCCAGGAGCTTGCCGCTCTTGAAGCGGAAGACCGCGCCGCCGCTGCCGCCGAGAAGGAAGCGAAGGAGCATCGCAAGGCGGTTGCTGACCGCGTCTCGGATCAGCGCGAGCGCATCCGCGACTTCCTCATTGAGAACGGCGTCATGCAGGACACCACGCCGCTTGCGCGCCTGACCATCGCCAAGACGCCGCCAAAGCTGAAGGTGGATGATCCAGACGCGATCCCTGAAGAGTTCTTTGAACTGGAGCCCTCGCGCAATGACGCGAAGATCAAGGCCCGCATCGCATCCGGCATTTCAGTGCCAGGCGCTCGCCTTGAGCAATCAGAAACCCTCAAGGTGGAGTGGAAAAAGTGAAACCCGATATTTTCTCAGGCGAACAGCAGAAGCTGCTTGCGGACAATCTCGACCCGTCGAAGGTCAAGACGCGCCAGCAGCCCGGCGGCCCAAAGCTGTCCTATATTGAGGGATGGCACGCGATCAACGAAGCAAACCGCATCTTCGGGTTTGGCGCTTGGGAACGCCATGTCGTGCGGCTGGAGCAGACAAACTGCGACCTCGTTGATGTGACCAAGAACGGGCGCACCGAAAAGCAATGGCGCGTCGGATACCTCGCTACTGTCCGCATTACGGTCCACGGCGAGAGTGGCGCCCGCCATCGGGAGGGAACTGGCTTCGGCTCCGGCTTTGGCAAGGACAATCAGCTTGGCGATGCGATCGAAAGCGCCGTGAAGGAAGCCGAGACCGACGCGATGAAACGCGCCATGTCAACGTTCGGCAACCAGTTTGGTCTGGCGCTCTACGACAAAAGCCGCGCCAGTGTCGGTCCATCGCAAATCGCAAATGACGACGAAAACCAGGACGAGGAGGAAGCCCACGAGCCGCCTCCCATCCCGGAGCATGTCCGCCGGGCGAACGCCCTCATTGGCGAGATTGAGAAGGCCGACAGCGAGGCTGGCGTTGACCACGTGATGAAGCGCGCAGTCCGCACACTGGCCACGCTCAAGGAGAACTATCCGCGCGAGTATACCCGCGTTCAGGAAGCTCGCACGCTGACGCTTGGCCGTCTGACAGCGATGATGCAGGCGGCTGAGTGATGCGTGACGGCGACAACCGCCCCTTCTCTGAAATCTACCGCGAAGCTGCGCTCGATTGGGTTGATAAGGATGCAGCCGCGCGGATGCTGGAAGAGTGCAAGACGGCGTTTCTCGCCAAGCTGAAGAACGAAAGCGGAGAGAAGACCGACGCTGCCGCAGAGCGCGTCGTGAAGGTGATGCCGGAATGGACCGACTACATAAAGCGGATGGTCAACGCCAAGACCGCAGCCAATCGGGCCAAGGTTCACCTGAACTATGTCGAGATGAAGGGCTGGGAGAACCGCTCAGCCGAGGCGACGAAACGTGCAGAGATGAGGCTGACGTGACTGACACTCTCCCCCAGCCAGAGAAGCGCCGCGCCTTCACAGCCCGCGAAGTCGCCAGCGTGTTCATCAAGTACGATGCGCGCTGCGCCTCATGCCGCGACAAGGTCAAGCTGGGCGAATACGCTATCGACCATATCCAGGCGCTCGATCATCTCGGAAAGCACGAGCTGGATAACTGGCAATTGCTCTGCACGCCGTGTCATATCGTGAAGACGAAACGGGATGTTTCAGCGTCTGCGAAAGGCCGCAGGATTCGAGGCGAGGTTGGCCAAGGCCAGAAGCGTCCTATCCCGTCGCGCGGCTTTCAGAAACGCACAACGCCGCACAAGTGGCCGAAACGAGGGTTCGGGAAATGACACACGATGACGAGACTGTAGAGCGCGCTGGATCAACTGCAAGCACTCGCAACTTGATCGGCCAACGCTTTGGCAGGTTCGTTCCGTTTGAGCGGACCATAAAAAGCGATGGCAGGACCAATCGCGCAGCTTGGCGAGTCAGATGCGACTGTGGAGTTGAGAGAGTTGTTTACGAAAACTCGCTGCTTCAAGGACACTCACAGAGCTGCGGGTGTTACTTTGAAGAGGTAAGGTCTCGCGGGTCAAAGCGCATTCACGGCCTCGGAAAGAAAGGCGATCAACATCCACTATACAATACTTGGAGGCTGATGATCCGGAGGTGTCATAGCGAGAAAGACAAAAGCTATTCACGCTACGGAGGCAGAGGCATCACCGTTTGCGACCGCTGGCGTTTTGGGGATGGGGAGAAGTGCGGCCTTGAGTGCTTTGTTTCCGACATGGGGAACAAGCCGTCTCGCAATCATTCAATTGACCGGATCGACAATAACGGAAACTACGGCCCGCATAACTGCCGCTGGGCAACCCTGAAAGAGCAGTGTCTGAACACCAGGAACTCGGTGAACTCCGAGATGGTCGTCACGCTTCACCTACAAGGTCTCATACCTGCGCAAATTGCTCGCCAGATGGGCAAGCATCCCACGACAATTCACAAAGTGCTGAAGAGGGTTGGTCATGTCTGATGACGCAATGATCGAACGCGTCGCGCGGGCGATCTGGGACGTAGACGCGCCAGAGCACCGCATGGAATGGGACGAGGAAACCAGCGCTGGCAAGGAACGCTATCTATGCATAGCCCGCGCCGCCCTCTCCGCGCTGCCATCGCGCGAGTTGCTGGCGGAAGCGCTGGGGGCGCTGGAGCCGTTTGCCGCCCAGACGCGAGCGAGCGGGCCAACTGAAGAGCGCAACATCCGCCGCGCCCGCGCAGCCGCAGACAAAATCCGCGCGGCGCTTACACAGGAGAAGAAGACGTGACAGAACCGACATTGCGCATTGAGCACAACCTCAAGCCCTACATCGACGGCAGCGGCCACATGTATAGAACTTCGCTCAAGCTGGTCAGTGGCGACCGCGAAATCTGCCTCGATGACAACACCGGCAAGGTCATGTTCCCCGCCGAGGATTGGCCGCTGATCCGTCAGACCATCGACACGCTGATTTCTTTCGCTGCAACGCAAGACCCGTTCAAGGAGCCCCAGACGTGACGACGCAAGAACTGGTGGAGCGGCTGCGGGTGATGGCTGCCACAAAAAGCCATGAAGCCTACAACGCAAACCCATGGGAGCCACCCGCAGACATGGTTGCGGACGCGGTCAACCTCCGCGCCGCCGCATCCCGCCTCTCCGAGATGGAACAAGAGCGCCGTGACATTTCAATGGCTCTCGGCAATCAGCCTGACGAGCGCGTCTCAGCCGCAGAGCTTGTCGAGAACATTGAACGCATCTCACGCATCGCAGGCAAAGGCGTGATCCGCCTCTCCGAGATGGACGCGGAGAACAAGAGGCTAAGGGAGGCGCTGAAATCTATAGAGCTGCACACTTCCGTTTCGTCACACCCACATTGCAGAGATGCATGCGCTGACGCCCGCGCGGCGCTGGAGCACCAGCAGAAGGGGGAGACGCCATGACACTTGCAGACGAGCTTGAGCGGCTGGGGCAGATGGCGACAAAAGGCCAGTGGTTCGACGACAACTTGCGCGTCGATGGTTCTAACGGTCGCGATGACTATTACACCGCGTTGTACGGTCCAAGCGGACACATCCTTGCGGACACCCTCAACAGCACCTGCGTGCATTTAGAGGACAATGGCGAGGGGCGCTCACTCGACACGACGGGAGCCGCAAACATCGGCTTGATCATCGCCCTGCGGAACAACCTCCCCGCCATCATCGCCGCACTACGCGCGCAGGAGTGGCAGCCGATAGAGAGCATCCCAGACGAATACGTAAACACTGGAAAGCACTTCCTCGCCTATGAAGCAACGGGCGATATGTACAGCGCGGCCTATCACAGCGATGGCTACATTGTTTCATTCTGCGGGCAGTACGTTTCTGTACCGCCCGAGCCCACCCACTGGATGCCGCTACCCGCCCCGCCCGCCACCGACAAGGGGGAGCATAAGCCGTGAGCCCGCTGCTTACCACAGCCGAGGTGGCGCAAATCCTTAAGGTTAAGGATTGCAAGACTGTGCGCGCGCTCGTGAAATCGGGCAAGCTGCGCCGGGTGCTGGTGGGCGAACGCAGCGTGAGATTTCACCAGGAAGACGTTCAGGACTACCTTCGGGGGCTTTCGTGTCACTCTTCAGGCGCGGCCATGTCTGGCACTATGAGTTCGAGATCGACGGCAAGCGTTATCGCGGGACCACGCGGCAAACGGAAAAGCCTAAGGCGCGCATCGTCGAACAGCGCCAGCGTGACAGAATTACCTTGGGTGAGGAAGCAGGGGCCGTCACTTTGAAGGACGCCTCCGTCGCATGGTGGAACGCGCGCGGGCGGCATCTGCGCTCCGAGGCGACGGTGTCCAAGCGCCTTGAAATCCTGCGCCGCTGTCTGGACTTTTCCCTGCCAGCCCATGCGATCGATACGCCGCACGTGGCCGACGCCATGTCGAAGCGTCGCGGGGAGATGACGCATAACGGGCGCATGCCAACGGCATCGACGGTCAACCGCGACATCATCGACACGCTTCGGCCTGTTCTCAACTACGCCCGGCGCATCATGAAGGTGCGGGGAATGGCGGAAATCGACTGGAAAGCCCTGCGCCTGCGCGAGCCGAAATCGCGGGTGAGGGAGTTCACGGCGGCGGAAATCGCGGCGATCCGGGCGCGGCTTCCCGCCCACCACCTCGCCGTGTTCGACTTCATTTCGCTCTATGGGGTCCGCCTGCGGGAAGCATGGTTCCCATTGCACTGCCTCGATGTCGAAGGCAGGCGCGTATCCCTGCGCCAGAGGAAGGGCGGGGACTGGCATTCCATCCCTCTGGACGAGGCATGGGCGCGGGATCTGGCCGCACGCGCTGGACGGGCCTCCAGAGCCCGCCTGCGCTATGTCTGGTTCTGGGAGGAGCTGGGAGGGGCTATCCACGAGCTACAGCCCGCCAGCTTCCAGAAATACATGAAGGGCGTCCTCACCGAGCTGGGCATTGCAGACGCCCGCCCCGCCCATGACCTGCGCCACCACGCGGCCACGCAGTACGTCCGGCGCACGGGCAGCCTTGCCGGCGCCAAGCGGCTCCTGGGCCATGAGAACATCGCCACGACGGCCCGCTATGCCCACGCCTCGGAACAGGACGTGCGGGATGGGCTGTTTGGCTCTGCGCCTGCGCAGAAGGATCGGGCGTCATGAGAACGGCCGCCGAACGCCTTGCGGGGATTCATGAGGGGACCACATTCCCGCGCAACGGCGTTTGTTCCCTGTATTTCCCTCTCGCGCCGGATCGGATAAGGCGAAAACGCAATGCGGGTGTGGCGGAACTGGTAGACGCACTGGATTTAGGTAACGGTGGGTCTGCGAACAGTATCAATGGCTTGGCGGTTTTTGCGCGCGCTTTGTGGGGAGGGGTGAGCAGAACCAGCGAAAAGCGACCCCGTCTCACTGACACGAAGGGATAGCGGATGGCTGTGAAATTGCTGTTTGGCGGAGGGACAATTGCCGCGATACTCTTGGTGATGTTTTTGGCGGTTACAGGCCCTGATCGCCAGCAACAGGAAGCGGCAAAATACGATTGCCCTATTGGCACTGAGCCAATCCGCGCCGCAGAAGCCGACTGGTTCTGTGCGGCGCGGCCTACGGTGAAGCCTAACCCGGCTCCCTGACGTGCACCCGGATCACCCGTTCAGGGTAGTACTGCCCGCCAGCTTCCACGAGACATTGCCCATCCCGGTAGGTCACACGCAGGCCGCTGTCAGCCCAGCGTGCATGGCAATCCCACACGTAGCCAAGCAGCCAGATACCGAGCCCAACAGCCCCGGCGGCGCCCAGAGCGATAGCTGAGAGCGCCGCACGGGACATGGGCTAGGCCGCCTTATTGTTCCGGCGGAAATAGCGCCAGCCGATGATGCCGGCTGCCGTCGCGGTGATGAACGGGACGAACTCAGCGAAAAACGGGATGGGCGGGCCACCGCCGAAGATCCAGCCGAGATAGACGACGACGACAACGCCGATCACGTCCAGAACGGTGTCGAAATCAGGCACGGTTACTTGAGTAGCCATAAGCGTAGTTCTCCATTTTCTTAGTTGATGTCCTGTAGCGGACCCTTAGAATCCGGAGCGGCGAAGGGAGCGTTGGAGCGCTCGCCTCCGCCTGACCACAAAGCCTGATGAGAGGCGTCATGGGTACTCAGCGGATATGTTCAGTTGATGGGTGTGGCAAGGCTGTAAACTGCCGCAACCTCTGTTTAAACCACTATGAAAGCGCACGAAGGCGCGGAACTATTGCAACGATTCAGACGCCCCGCGGGGCTGGGCTACGATTTTTAAATCAGGCGATTGCGGAGAACACGGAAGAGTGCATTCTTTGGCCATATGCCAAAGGGGATCACGGATACGGGTCTGTTACTGTCAACGGTAAGCGCGTTTCGACCCATCGATACGCATGCGAGGCGGCACACGGAAAGCCTCCAGCAGGCCATCAAGCATGTCACCTTTGTGGTGTTCGCGCATGCGTAAACCCACGACATCTGCATTGGGGCACGCAATCACAAAACGAAATTGAGAAAGCGATGCATGGCCGTGATATGCGGGGCGAAAAGTCCCACCTTGCAAAACTGACAACGGCAGACGTCTTGGAAATTCGTGCGTCCGCCGCGTCCGCTTCCGAAATAGCCAGTCAGTTTGGCCTGACGAGAGATTATGTGAAGCAGCTTCGCACGGGGCGCAGGTGGGCGCACATCCCTGGAGCGCACCGGAGAACCCGCGCTGGACGCGCAATTTAAATTTCAACTAGAGCAACCGAACGCACGCCACGACGCAGCCTCACGCGCGGCGTAGTTCAGCAAGCCGATATTGGCTTCCTCTGCCGCCGTCAGAACGTCAGGCTTGAGCGCAATGCAGGCCGCCGCTTTCACGTCACTTGCCGTCTCGGTCACGATCACGGAGAATGACTTTGGCGATGGCTGGGGCTTCGTCTCGCAGCTCATCAGCAGAACTGAACTCAGGCAGGCTGTCAGGAGCAGCAAGGGCCGCGTCCTTTGCTTCGTTGACATTGTCCACTTCCTCTTGTGCTGTTGCGAGTACGCGTTCACGCTCTTTCTGTGTCTCAACGTCCTGTTCCAGCTTCACCCGCTTGCGCACGTTCCCGTCACGCCAGGCGAGGTAGAAGCCGAAGGTGATGAGGATCAGCACGCCGATCAGCAGGACTTGCAGCCAGCGATTGCGCGCGACGAAATCGAAGACGGGATAGAGCCACATCAATATAGCCCCTGCGTCGCAGCCTTCTCGCCCCGCTTGCGTCGCCAGTCGCCGTAGACTTTCACGAGGTAGCCGGTGACAGCGATGCCGCCGACCACGACGCCCGTGAGCACAAGATTGCTGAGAACCGGATCGCCTTGCAGCACCTGCGCCCCGCCCTGCACAGTTGTCCCGAAGACGCCCAGCGAGCCGAGGCGGATCATCCCGATCCCGGCCTGCTGATACCAGTACCCTTTGGCGCGGTCGCTCTCCTCCAGCGGCTTTAATCCGGCTTGCGGGTCGATGCGATATGGCACCTCGGCCGGCGCGACCGTGTTCGGGCTCTTGGGCTTTGTGCCGACTGGCTGCGTGATGACAGCCGGAACTGGTGGCGGCGAAGACGGAGGGACGCCCGCCTTCGCCGCCGGGGCCGTCGCCGGAGACGCAGCGACGGTTTTGGTAATAGTGGGGGAGGCAGCGCCAGCGGCAGCGGCGGGGGACCGGGCAGGGTCAGGCTGCTGCCGCTGGGCCGCCTCAACCGCGGCACGCGGCGAAGCGGGAGTAGTGAGGACAAGCTCGTCATCGGCGGGGAGCGGAAAGCGCTGGGCCACCACGAGCACGTCGCGGAACGGGGTCTTGAACAGCACCTTGTCGGTCCCGATGTCGCCGGGCGGTCGCTCGCGGACCAAAGCCACGGCATCGTCAGAGCAGGCGACCTCGAAATCATAGCCCATGAAGACGACGGCTTCGGCATAGCGCCTGCGAAGCAAGCCCCGCAGCGCCTGCTTGTGCTGTCCGAGGGTCGCATAAAGCCACATCCCGAACGCGTCGGCGGCGTCATCGAAGCGGCGCGCATTCACGTGGCGCAGCACGCTCGACCGCTCAAGATTGTCGGGGCCGATATTGTAGCAGAGGCTGACGAGTGCGCTGAACTGGTTCGAGTTGAGCGGGACCGTCACGAGCCTTTTGACGTGGTCCTCGAACACGGTAAGCGCATGGCGGAACATGCCCAGCGCTTCGTCATAGGTGCAGCTATCGCCTTCTTTGACCGGCGAGCCATCGGGATAGAAGGTGACCCCGTAGGACATCTCCCATGCGCCGCCTTCGCACAGACGGGCCTTGAGACGCGGTTCGCCCTCGAACTGCGTTATCAGCCGCAGTCCGTGATTGTTGACATACAGATGATCGTTCACGCCTCGCCCCACTCTACTTCGCCAACACGCCCGTAAGGAGTGCCCCTGTCGCTAAGCCCCACCGTGAACGGCACGCGCGCGCTACGCGGCTCGCCCGGCTCAAGCGGCACATCGATTGCGTGCAGCAGGTCACACAGCGCCGCTCGGCTTTCGTCTCCGGTGACGATGCGGACGGGCAGGACCGTCTGGCCGGGCTCGCGGTTCGTCAGGACAAACGCCGCTTCCTTCTCGCTCGGATATGGCGTGCCTTTGGGGATGACGACGGAGGCAACGCCCTCCACCTTGTCATAGACCTCGATGGCGACCGAATAGCTGATGATGTCCTGCACGGTCAGGTCAGACTTCCGGCCCTCGATGACTGCCGCCTTGATGGCGGCGCCAAGGACAACGGCAATCTCCGGGTCAATGTCTGTTTTCGCCTCCTGCCCGAAGACCTGCGCGGCAAGGGCTTGCACGGCTGGCATCCGGGTGCCGCCGCCGACGAGCACCACGTCATTGAGGTCCCGCACGCTGAACTTGGGGTCTTTGCGCTGCGCCTCGGCTATCGCGATGGTGCAGGCCTGACGCATTCGGGCGAGGATTTCCTTGGAGAGATGCTCCAGCAATGGACGGTCGACCACATGGTCCATGTGCAGGACTTCCCCGCCCGGCGTGCGATCGAAATCCTTGATCCGAAACTCGGTCTTCTGCTTCCGGGAAAGACGCTTTTTCGTCTCCTCCGATTCCTGAAGCACCAGCGTCATCGCCGTATCGTCCACAGCGAGGTCAACGCCCTCGTGGGACTTGGCCCACTCCCCGACGATGTAGCGGCCCAGCATGGCGTCAACGTCAGACCCGCCCGTGATGCTGGACCCGCCCGTGCCCAATACCGTCACGAGCCCTGCGCCGGTCTGGATGATGCTCACGTCAGTTGTGCCGCCGCCGACATCGAGAACGGCAATGCGGCGCACCTTTTTGAAATCATAGCCGTAAGCGACAGCCGCAGCGGTCGGCTCGTCCATCAGCTCGATGTACTTCAAGCCCGCCATCTTTCCGGCTTCTTCGACGGCCGCGCGCTGGTCATGGGTGAAGGTCGCAGGCACGCAGATCACCGCAGCGTCTGGCCTCTCCCCTTTGAACTTGATGGTGGCGGCATCAAGCAGCTTTGAGATGACCGCGCTGCAAAGCATGGTCGGTGAATAGGTGTAGCCGTCTGGCCCCTGATAGTGCAGCTCGCCGTTAGGCTCGTTCGTCTCCTCGTCCCGGCCCTCGACGGTCTGGTGGCCGGTGTCTTCGTTCTCATGCCATGCAGCGGCCAGTTGCCGCTTGAACAGGCGGAAGCAGAAATCGCGATAGCGCTTGCCGGCTTCTATGCCGTCCAACCCGACGAATATCTGGCTGTCACCCTTGGCCACGGCATCAGCCGGGACGATGGTCACGACGCTGGGCAGGAGCGGCGAGCCGTCCACGTTGATGACTTCCGGCCCTCTGGGGGTCCAGTGCGATACGCTGCTGTTACTACTTCCGAGGTCAATTCCTACGAGTTTACGGACTTTCATTCTGCGGCAACCTTCATTTGATCGAGGGTTGAGACAGGACCAATCACAAGCAGGCGCTCAGTCTTTGCTGCCCGGCGTTCATGCTGTGCGGCTAGCCCGCCCTGACGCGCGTTGCGCTGCTGCGGGGTCATCTCCGGCTCTGGCGGATCAACCAGCGTCAGGGGTTCCTGTACGGGCTCTGGCTCGGGTTCCGGAATCGAGGTTCGATTATCGCTAATTGGGGGGTCGATTAATTGCGGTGTGTTTTCAACAGGTTGTGGAGCGGCTACGGTAGCCATCGCCGCACGCATGGCCGCCACTTCCTGCTGATGCCGCAGCTCGGCCAGCTCGTCCGAGCGCTCCCGGTCGCGCTTGGCATCGTTTGCGCTGATATCAGTAATCAACGCCCACAGGCTAAGCGAGCGGGCAGCTTCCAGCGTGCAGAGCATGAAGATCAGCCAGACCCATGCCCAGAAGGCTTGTGAGGCTTTGTCGGCCAGTTCGATCTCTGACAGCCTGCGATCAGTCGTCGCCTGCTGCACGGGGCTCGCCTGCCCTGCCATCAGCCCGTCCTCACGCGCCTTGAGGGTCGCAAGCTCGGCCTGGATCGCCTCACCACGCGCACGCATCGCGCTTTCGGTCTTGTCTCGCCTGATGCCGTCCACGCTTCCGAAATAGAGCCCTTGGGCGAGGAGGAGCGATTGCGCCTTGGAGATGCCCTCCGGGGACATCGAGGCCATGATCTGCTGTTCGGTCTTCAGTTCCGCTATCTGCGTCCTGACCCGTTCCAGCTCTGCGCCGGTGCCCTGAATCGCCGCCTGCTGCGCTGTGCCCAGCGTCCCGGCTTCCTCGCCTGCAAGGGCAGCCTTGGCTGCGAGGGAGGCCGAGCTTTCCGCGAAGCGATCCGGCCAGACGACCTTCGCCCCGTTCTCCGCATTGTGGACGCCGACAGCGGCAAGGCCAACGAAGATGAACGCGCCCGCCACCTTCCGCCATGTGGTCGATGCGGTGAGCATGCGGATAAAGGCGACGGTCGCGAGCAGTTCCGCACCGAGCACAGCAACGATCATGCCCATGATCGGCAGGAAGCTCAGCCACGTCCACTGAGCCGTTGCGACGATGCCGGTGACGGACAGCGAAGCAAGCCCAAGCGTGATGATGACCACCGCGAACAGCGCAAACTTGCGTGTCGCGTCGGCTTCATTCTTGAACTCTAAGAATTTATCCAAAAAGCGGCCCATGCCCTGCCCTTTCTGCTTGCGCTACGCGCGCCCGAGTAGTCCGGTGATTGCCAGCGCACCCAGCACCGTGCAGATCACGCCAAGCGCCGACGAGAAGACGATGAAAAACATCTGCCGGCGAAACGCCTTTTGGTCTTCGACTTGTTCATTCTTTTGCGCGACAAACATGCTGCGCACTTCACCTAAAATATCTTTGGCCTGCTGATCGTTTGCTGTGACGACGTAGGATTGCAGGCTTCCGAGAGTGTCTTTCATCTGCGACTCCATTTCGCGCTTCAGCTCCTTGAGGTCTTCACCCTGAACCGCGCGCTCCACCCACGCTTCAAAGCGCGTCTGAAGAACGGCAAGGTGTTTCTCAAGCGTACCAAAGCGGTTGATTTGTTCGTGCTCGGCAGTCTTGCGCGACTGCGCCAAGTGCTCTGCGATCAATAGTTCCGACATGCCCTGCCCAGCCCCTCACGTGTTAGACTTCCCCGCGTCGCGTCAGCAGCCCCAGCAGACGGTCGATCGATGCGGACCTCGGATTGGCGATGCCCGTTGCCTGGTGCTCCCGATCCAGCCGGGCGCGCTCGACGTTCAACTGTTCGCTCAGATGCTTCAGGCGCGTGGCCGACAGCGTCCTGACCACGGCAGCCGTTTCGGTGGGGTCCACCTCGAAGGCATCGAGCAGCATGTCGCCCGTGATGTCGGCCTCCTCGCCTACGGGGCCATAGTCAGCCATCAGCGCGTCAGGCTCAGGCAGCAGCGGCGGGGGTTCTTCCACAGCCGCCATTGCGCGCCTCAGCTCGGCATTCTCTGCGCGCAGGGCTTCGACCTCGGCAGCAAGTTCCGCCGTCAGGTCAGGCGCGACAGGCTGCGGCCTTACAGGCTCAGGCTCAGGCGCGGCGCCTTCGGCCACAAACTCCGAGCCCGGTTCCACGCGCTCAATCGTCGCCAGCACTGACCCGTCAGCGCCCTTGGCCACCACGCGATAATTGATCTTGTCCCACAGGAAGACGGGCGGGAATGATCCGTCCGGCAAAGCCGCGACGACCGTGCCGTGTGAGAACTCGCGTCCACCGCCACACTCTTCGGTCCTGTAGGCCACCGCCGTCCACTTGTCCTTGTCGGCGTTGTAGAACTCCAGCCACGCGGCCGGGAACGGGCACGTCACCGTGCCGTCCTCTGCAAAAGCAGGCATTGCGATTTCCTCTTTGATCAGGCGGCTTTGGCTTGAGCCGTTGCGCCTATGGTGTTGGCGATCAGCCAGCGTGCGATGAGGCGGTTAGCCTCTGAGGTCGGATGAACGCGGTCGATACGCCAGTACCACGGAAGCACGGGTGCGCCGCCCAGTGCCTGAAGCGGGTCGATGTAGCGCGATCCGGCGAAGGCTTTCAGTTCAGCATTGCAGCGCTGGAACATGCATTCCGGCTGTTCAAGGTCGCTGTCCTGAAGCGGGATTCCGCAGATCCACCACGGCCCCGTCAGTTGTGAGATCATGCGCTCATAGTTGAGCAGGAGGCTGCGGCATTCGTTGGGATAATCGTTCCGCGTTCCCCACAGGATTGTCGGCTCGCCATGCCATTGCGGAACACGCTCGAACCATTCCAGCAACTGATAGGACGAAAGGCCAGGCTGTGCGCAGACCTGCACATCCACGCCAAGGTCGGCCACGCAATCCCCCAGCGTCACCAGTGTTATGTCATTCACAGGCGTATGAGGCGCCCGGCAGCTATCGGGGATATCCCGTGTCGATTGGAAGCCAGACACGGTTGAAGCGCCGTACATCACAAGCATGGGCTGATTCTACTACGTCAGAGTGATGCCTAGAAGCCCGGTCGAATCCTGCCTCCACAGCCTTCCGACACCTGTGATTCCCGTCGCGGCTGCGGCCTGATCGGCATAACTCGCCACATCTGCCAGCGCGAAGATGGTCTCGATGTTGTCGCACCCGATGGCCGAAACGATCTCGTTGCTCTGGTCCGTGATGGTGGTCGCCTTGACGTTCGTAAGACGGACCTCGGTGCAGGCGTCCGTCACGAGCAGGATGGTATCGGAGCGATGCCCGCCCATGATCTGGAACCGCGCGTTCGTGCTGGAGGCTTCAGCCGTCGCCGTGAAGGTGAAGGTTGCGCCCGATCCCGTCCCGCCCGTCACCGACGCCGGCTCGGTCGGGAAGGTCCAGTAATTGCCGCCATTGGAGACCGTGACAGTTGCAACCGCGCCGCCGCCGCCAAGCGTGGCGACTGTGAACGTCGCTGCCGTGGCCCTGGTCCCGCCCGACACCGTAAGCACGTCGCCCACCGTGTAACCCGTACCGCCTGCCGAGACGGTCGCCGTTGCGATGACTGCCGCATCCCACGCGCGCACATTGCCCTCGCAGCCGATAAGCTGCACGTCGGCTGTGCGGAAAATCGAGATATCAACATCAGTATTGGACGCGGCCTGAAAGCCGGTGACGACGCAGCCATTGGACGCCGAGTCGATCTCGATGCCCCGGATCGCGTTCAGCGTGGCATAGCCACCGTAAACCTTGCAGTCGATGGAGTCGAAGAAATCGAGACCAGAAATACCGTTCGAGTTGAACGTGCCCCCGTGCGTCTCGCAACGATCAGAGCCGTTATGCTGGAGCCCGTGGCCCAGCGTGTTGCTGACGAAATAGCCGCCATATCCCTTGGCATCGTTGGTATCGATGATCTGGAGACCTGCGCCGGCGTAAGTGGTGCAGTTTCCGGTCGCCTCGACGCCGTGATGCTCGAAGCGATGCGATGAGCTGGAGACAAGCCCGCCGTTACGGGTGCAGGTGGTCAGGCGCGACCCGAAGTCCCGCGCGTCTGTGTGGCCGCTGATCACGTAGCCATCATAACAGTCATCGAACCAGCATCCGGGCTCGATCACGCCACGCGATCCGCCGCTGACGGACGAGAAGCCGGAGCCCACAGGCGAGCCGGAGAACGTCCCACGCCAGCCCGTCGCCTTGATGCGCCGCAAGATCCAGCGCGAGCAGCCCTCAAAACGGATGCCGCCATGCGCCCCGTCGCCGGTATTGTTCGCCCGGTTGGCGTCCAGCGTCATGTCTTCATAGATGAGGTCATTCTTCGCGGACGAATAGAAGATGCGTCCGTTCGTGCTGTTGGCCCGCACAAGGATGGTTGCCGACTGCCCGACGCCAGAAACGCGATTGGACCGCGTGTGCGTGATGGTGTTGATGTACGCCGTGCCCTCGGGAAGCTGAACCCAGTAGTTAGCGTCAAGCGCCGCCTGTAGCGCCGTCGTGTTGGCCGTGGCGTCCGCATTGCCGCCACCGACCTTGAAGCCGTAGGCCGTGGCGTTGACCGGGTCCGTCAGGTCGCTTGCGTCGTCGTTCGCATAATCTCGGGTCGCGAGTGTCGCGCCAGCGCTGTCCTTGTAGACCAGTTTTATGATGACGCTGTCTTCTATCCACCGCTCGGGAAACCGGCCCGCCGCATCTGCTGTAATCGAAGTTCCCGCCGTCGTCGTCAGGGCGCGATCTGAATAAACCGTGCGCGGCGTTGTGGTGCCTGCGGTATAGACCTCAATCGTTCCGCCAGGCTCCAAGGCTCCGCTATCGTCCAGCAAAGTGTGGACGAGTCCGAACAGGTTCTTTGCCATGTGATTTCAGCTCAGGCTTGAGATTGAAACGCCAACGGTGACGAAGCAGGTCGCCAGAAGTGAGTCCGTGACAGTGCAGCGCCAGACGGCGACCTTGTCCTCGCCTGCCGCAACCGTTCCGGTGAAGGTGGTCGAAGCCGACGAAGGGCTGTTTGCGGTGAACCCCGCATCACCGGAATCGTAGGTCCACGCATAAACATAAGGCCCCGTGCCGCCCGTCGGCGTGACGGTGACGCTCGGGGTCGTGACAGCCCCGCTCGTCAAGGTCGTTCCGAAGCAGACCGATCGGCTGGCGGTGGCATAGAAGCTGGACGAGCCGCCCGCCCCGCTTGTTGCCGCCGCCGCCGCAGCAGCCGCAGCGTCTGCCGCAGCCTGTGCCGCTGCTGCATCTGCCCGCGCCTGCGCCGCGCCGCTCACCGCCGCAAAGACCGTGTCTGTCGTCTCATCGCCCGTGCGCAGGACAAGCGTATTCCAGGCGTTGCGGAACCATTCGACCGGAGTGCCGTCCGGGTTGATGATCTTCATCCCGACTTGCAGGAACGGGACGTTATCGGTCACGAGCGCTGCCCTTCATTGATCCATGCGCCGTTGATCGTGATGCCGACCGGGTCCGTCATGCGGATGGTGATGTTCGTCGCCTCGCCGGGCGGGACCATGCCAAGGCCCCAGACGACAGGCTTCTGGTAACGTCCGTCCGCTCCCAGCGTGACAGTCAGTTCCGAGCGCGTGTCATCGCGCGTGTTGCGCCCATCGGTTGACACGTCCACCATGATGGTGGGGTTGGAGCCTTGCCCGCTGGCTGGCCGGCCGAATGCTTGCAGATCCACGCACAGCGAGCCGATTATCTCGTAATCCGCAAAGGACGCCCGCAGCGTCGCCATGCGCTCAACCGTGGTTCCCGCATCCGTGAAAACAGTATTGTCCAGCGTGTAGAGGGCCGTCCCGCCTTCGTCGGCCTGCACCTCGTACCCGTAAGCGGTCGCATGATATTTTGGCGGGTAGGTGTCTTCTTCCCAGCTCTGCTCGCGATGCCAGAAGCCTGTTGTGGTGTTGAAAACGTAAGCCGCCTTGTTCGGGATGCGGACCTTGAAGAACTCGTTGGAGCCGTACTGATAGGCCATGCAGGTGACGAGCAGGCGGTCGGAAGCAGGGAGCGCCAGAAGGTCGTCTTCCATCTCGCCGTTGCGTGGCAGCGGATTGAGCGAAAAGCCGCTCATCAGATAGGGCATCAGGTTCCCGCCGATCAGGAACAGCTTGTCGCCGCGGATCGCCCATGAATGCGCGGACAGGAAACCTTGCGTCTCATCGATCGACTGGCCCGTGATGTTCTGGAAAGGGAGCGTGGTCGATGTGGTCGCGCGGATGATTTCGATGGAGCTGGCGCCGCCTGCAATGATCTGCCCCGACAGGCGCAGCATCCGCCTGATTTCGTCCGGGCGCTGTTCCGCCGTGGCAAAGCCCAGAGCTTCCCATGACGTGCCGTCGAGCACGTTGGACCAGTAATAGGTGTCCGCCCCGTCCTCAGAAGCGACAAGACGCTGAGACAGCACAAGCAGGCTGGTGGCGTCGGGCGCATCGACATCGCTCACCTGCGTCAGCGCTGACCCGTTATAGCGCCACGGCTTGGCCGCGCGGGCGACATAGAGGTTGTCCCGAAGACCGGCGAAGGCCGCCTGCCCGCTTCCGCCGATGGTCCCGAGATTTGTGGCCACCCATGCAGCCGAGATGCTGTAGAGGTCGCCGCCAGCAACGACGAACAGCGCACCGTTGCGCACGCCGGGCTCGCAATAGATGCCCTGGATTTCTGCGCCGAGGTCGACGCGCTGCGCCCGTCCCGGCGTCGGGATAAGCGCGAGCCGTGTCGGCTTTCCTGTCTCTGCCGGGATCGGGACGGCGAACATGTTGAGCAGGCGCAGGGGCGCCATGCCATATCGCTGCCGGCGATCGGCTATCGGGACAACGGGGATGTATGGTATGGTGAGCCCCTAATACTTAGGATCATCACGCAAATGTGATTTGGAGACGCGGAAATACTTGGCTTTTCAGCCCTGCATTTCACGTAATTTCGGTTTGACTTAGCGATTACTCGCTTAACTTGCGAGTACGGAAGCAATTCCGCGATGTTTGACAATCAATCGGGGCGGGCACGGCGCAAACCGTGGTCTCCCGCCCCTAACTCAGAAGGAACCTGAGCTATGAACTATCTTACGCAAGATCGCGCTCTCTGGGCAAGCAACTGCCTGATGTGGATCGCAATCGGGTTTGGCGCCCTCTCGTTCTGGTCTGACGCGGTCCTTGCCGGCAGCGTTGCAGATCATCCGGTCGAGTGGATCGTCGCAGCGATGCTGACGGCGGTCCTGGTTTCGGTCTCTCTCATCCTGTCCGGGTGTGTCACCCGGTTCGCAGAATGCAAGGAGAAGGGGTTCAGCTTCACGGCGGGGATGACGATTGTCCTCGGTGCGATACTGGTCCTCATCGAAGCTGGCATGACCCATCAGGGCCTTGCTTGGCTCGATGCCCGCAAAGACCTTGCCCCTGACTGGGCGCTGTGGGTCGCCTCCTTTGGCCTCTCGGTGTTCAACGTGTTCTCGCTCTACACGTTCGCCCGTGATCTGAAGAAAGCGCCGATCACGAACCCGGCCCGGCAACTGGCCGAACTGCGCTGGAAAAAAGCCGCCTGATAACCTGCCTAGACTGAAGCCCTCGCCCTAACCGGTGGGGGCTTTGTCGTTAGCGCTTGGGCTTGGCGGCGTCCTGCTCCAGCGCCTGCTTCAACTGTGCAATCTCGGTGTCGTAGTCCAGCCATTGATCCGGCGGCGCGGTTCTGCGCTCCCTGAGAAGCTGGCCAAGCTGCGTGCGTGCTGCCTGAAAATCTTCCGGCACCCATGTTGAAGTATCGACAGGCTCAACAACTGGCGCTTTTCCTGCGCCCATCTTTTTCTGAGCCAGCCATGCCTTGTCGCCAAACGGGTCGTTTGGATCGACGGCAGGCGCTGCTTTTGCCTGCGGGGCCTGAGCGGGGGGCTTCTGCGGCCCGGCCTTCGACACACCACGACGCGGGCCTAGCAGCCTGTTCGCTCCGGCTCCTGCAAGACCGCCGCCGACAAGGCCGCCGAAGCCATAGCTCATCCGCATGGCCTGCCGGTCTTCTGCGTCCGTATCTCCGTCGCGATCCATGTCCTGAAGTGGACCGAACTCGCCATAGGCTGCGCCCGCAACTGCACCGCCTGCACCGCCTAGGCCGGTGGCGTTGGCTCCTGTTCCAGCAAGGAGCTTGGAGCTTGAGGATTCGGAGGGGTCGAACTTGGCGAACTTGCCTCGGATGTTGGCGGGGTCGAAGACGAGCACCTGATCGATGGGGTTGCCGTCAACGCTGTCCGTCATCGTGTTGCGAATGATGATGCCGTCGTAGCCTTCCGCTTCCATGGCTTTGCGTGCTGCAGCATAGTCCGGTTTGTCGCCAACCATTCTAATCTGACGCCCACCAATCTCATAGCCGGGGCGCTCGAATTTGGTATATTTGTCGATGACGTCTTTGACTGCTGCGTAGCTATCAACCACGAGAGGATTTTTGAGGCGAGCGAATACCGGCATGACGTTCTCGCCGCCCTGACCGCGACCAGCCCAATCGGCAAAGCTTGACGCCGTGTCTGGCGAGTTGGTCAGCCAAACACCGAGAGGGCCCTCCCGCGAACCGCTTGCTCCATCGCGATTTGCGCCAACGGCAAACTCTTCGATATTCTTGTTCGTCCCATGATACAGCGGCGTATCGACATCGAATCCCATCTCTCTAGCACGAGACATCCGTGACGCTTCATCCATAGGAAGCTTGCGACCGCCTCCGAAGCCCGACTGCTCTGGTCTGCGAGGCGCAGATGAAACGGTTCCGAGGCCGGTGGACGGCACGGGCGACGGCGAAGCCCGGCCACCACCTTTGGGCTTCTTGCCGGCGAAGATGCGCGCAAGGTTGTCAGGATCAGCACCGCCTAGAAGCATTTCGCCCATCAGGTCCCGCTGGGCTTTGGTGTAACTGCCCGACCGCGACATGGCCGCAAGCGCGCTTTCAACAGGGCTGCGCACCGTGCGCATGAGATCAGCCGCTGCTGGCAGAATGCCGCCTTGGCTCATCTCTGCCTGAGATGTGACCGATCCGACGTTCGGATTGATGCGCGAAGCGTTCTGCACAAGCGCTGCATCAGCTTTGAAGCGCGCCCGCATGGCCTCGGCAGGACCCTTCCCAAAAACCTTTTCTAACTTCCTCTGCGCTCCCGCGCTGGAAAGAGCCGCAATAGCCGCCCCGGCTCCTTCGGTCTTTCCAACCATCGACCGAATGACGCCTGCTTGCAGCGCAGTCAGCGGCTGACCAGTGACGGCCTGAACTAGCCGCGACACATCCTCAGCGGTGTAGCGACCGCCAAGAAGCCCCTGCCCCTGCCGGAACGCGGCCTGCATCTTGGGTGCCTCACCGCCAAGCTGGCGCGCTTCAGCATACCCAGGCACGCGCGCGTCCATCTCTTTGACAATCGCCTGCCGCGCGCTGTCGAGGTCATACGGCACGGGTTGATTGCGAGCGATTGCAGCCTGCTCAGTGTCGTCAAGGCTGCGTTTGACCAGATCCCAGAACTCGAAGTCGCCAACGACACGATTCTCTGTTTTCGCCAGCGTGTCCTGATAACGTTCAACGCCTTTGATGTGCGGCTTCAGAATATCCAGCTCGCGCAATTCCTTGAGCCGGGGGCTGGTCAGGCTGCCAAAGGGATACTGCGCACGCAAAGCATCGTAAGCCGGCGTAGCCTGCTCTTGAGCAAGCGCAATCATGCGGTCCACGTCACCGGAAATAGTGGCCGGGTTGGCTCCGGTTGCCTCGCCAATATCGCGCTCAAGACGGCCAGCCCGGTTGCTGATCAGGTCTTCGCTGCGGGCACGCGCAACGTCTCCCGTCGCTCCGGGCAGGCGCGAAATACCCGCGCTGATCCCGACGCCTTCCTGCGTCAGATCGGCCACAGACGCCGGCTTGTCGCCAAACCTGGCGCGGGCTGCATTGAGCGCGTCTTGTTCTGATTTGATACCGCCCGAAAGCAGCGCTTTGCGCACGGCACGCGCTGCGACACGCTCATCAAAGCCAGCGGGACGGAACGGGCGTGCAGCGACACGCAAGCCACGTGCGACAACACTCGGCCCGAATATGCCGGCAGCCGCTCCGGTCACCGGGTTAATGATATCAGGCCCGCCGCGCGATCCGTCGCCCTCGGCTGCGATTGCGTCTCCCACGCCTCCCAGCGTGGCCCCGATGCCGCCGCCAATGGCGCGGGTTCCAAAATTGCGTATGAAGCTGCCGCCCGAAGGTTCAGCCGGGGCGCTGAAGGGCTGCACCGTGGGTGCAGGTGCTTGCGGAGCGGGGGCCGGGGTCGGCTCAGGTTCCGGCGCCCTTGCTGCCTGCCTGCCCGCCTGCCCGCCCGCGCCAAGAGCCGTTTCGACAAGCTTCATGACGCCAGCCGAAGCGCCTGACATAGTCAGGTCTTCAGCCGCGTTTTTCAGGAACGCCTCGGTATAGCCCTCGCCATCACGGCTTTGCAGCGCGCTGGCGATGGGCGTTCCGGCCGGCAGCATATCGACAAGACGCGGGGTATCCTTGTCTGTCGTCGCTGCGAACGCTGCCGCATCCTTGATCGCCATGCCCGGCAATCCACCACCCGGCTTCAGTTTGCCAAGCGGCATACGTACAGCCATCATCTGGCCAACGCCGCGCGGAAGGGCTCCAGTGACGGATTCAAGCGGAGCGCCTTCACCGATCAGGACGTTGCGCGGAACCTCGATATTGGTTCCCGTGAACTGGTAAGCCTTGTCGCCAAGCAGAAGCCGGTTGGCCGCGTTAAGGCCCTCCGCGCCGATGTTCGTGACATTGTTGATGAGGTTCGCGCCACCCTCGGCAAGCCCCTGTCCGAATGACAGCGGAGCGCCAGCCACGCCCTTGCCGATGTCCTTTTCATAGTCCGTCTGGATAGGCGCTGCGTTTTCATCAACGATGAAGTCGCCCATGTTGACGCGGGACGCCTCACGACGCTCCTGCTGACGGCGGGCGGCATCGGCCGCCTCAGCCGCCTTGCGCGCTTCCTGCTGCGCCGCCCATTGAGACATTGCCTGCGTCTGGCTTTGGCGCTGGGCTGTGACGATGGGGTTAGCCGCATTGGCGGAAGGCGCAGCGGGCTCCGGCACGGGCTGCAAATACTTGCGGTACTTGTTCTGTGACGCTGGGGCCGGTTGCTGCTCCGGTTGCGGCGCAGGCGTCGGCTGGACGTACTTGGCGTACTTGTTAGCGACCACCTTGCAGCGCCTTCAAAAGAGCTTCGGCTTGATTGGGGCCAAAGCCCGCCTCTTCCAACGCCTGGTTGAACTCAGCGATTTCCTGCGGCGTTGCGGGGTTGGACAGGAACTCGCTGATCGCTTCAGCCGGGATGCCCGTCTGCTTGGAATAGGCGCGGATGCCCATCTGCATGGCTGGCGTCTGGACAGTCTTGGACTGGACAGGCTCTTTGGCTTCGTAGCCCAGCATGATCCGATCAGGGCTCAGGCCGTATTCGGTCGCGCGCTTCTGCGTGTCCCGGGCAAGGCGCTGGTAAGTTTTCTCGTATGCCCCGTACATGTCGCGCGCCGCGTCCACGTACATCTTGCGGACATTGTCAGGCAGAAGCGTCTTGCCGCCAGCAAGGCGAGGCGCCCACATTGCAGCTTGATCAAGCGCGCTTGCCGCCGACTGTGTGAGCGCGACTTCGCCCTCGCGAGCCACAGAGCCAGGGTCAAGCATCTTCGTGAATGAGACGATGAGGCCAAGATCGCTTGCGGAGTTTTTGTTCCCTGCAAGAGTATTGATGCGATTGAATGAAGCCTGAATGTCCTGAAAGTTGTTCTGGATCGGCATCCACTTGCTGGACTGCGTCATCTCCAGCGCGATGATTTTCGGGTCAACGTCCACGCCGCTCCGCTTGGTATCGGCAGGCCCGCCCGGAATAGGCGCAAGGGCGCCCTCTTCGGTCCATGTGTACCCGCTCGGTGGCTGACGCACCCCGCCGCCAGCCTTCTGCGGGTCAGTGTAAAGCACCTCTGCCTTGGGATCGGTTCCGGGGCTCACAGAGACAACCGCCTGCCCTGTGTTGAACAGCTTCGGCTGTTGAGCCTTCACCCGCTCAGCCACGCTCATCGTCTGCATGGCGAAGTTGTCCAGCTCCTGATCGGTGATCCGGCCATCCGCCGCGGCCTGCTCGATCTGCGCCATGATCTGCGGGTTGCCGTAGGGCGAGTTTTTGAGGATTTCCACAGCCGCCGCGCCGCGCTGTTCAGGCGGCACGCCCTTGAGGCCCAGCGCGGTATTGCCAAGGAACTCCATCCCGCTGGCGAATTGCGAGGCTTGGCTCTCGTCCATCTGCGACAAGACCTGATCCATGTCGGCCATCATGCCGAAGTCGCCCTGCTGGCCTGCCGTGGTCGCCACAGCCTGATAGGCGCCCCTGCGATCGGGCTGCGGGCCTGTGCCCATGCCGGTCCTGAACGCCTCGCCATAGGCCCTCGTGCGGTTGCGCGCTTCCTGCTGCTGGCCAAGCGTCGAATAGCTGCTCGCCTCATCCGTCAGGCCCGCGCCCATCAGGCCGGTGACCGCGCCCTCGAAATTGCCCATGCCAAAGGCTTCGGACGCCTTGCGACGCGCATCATCCTCGCGCCGCATCTTGGCCTGTTGCTGGCCAGCCTGAAGCCCTGTCTGGAACGCCCGGAACGTGCTCATCCGATACGGCTCCTCAGTCCGCCCGCGCGATACGGCCTCGTCTGCAACGCGCCACCGCCTATGGAGCTGGGACCACTACCGCCCCCCGTCCCGCCTGCCGTCCCGCCTCCAGGCATCTGGCCCATGCCCCAGCCGATCCAGCTCGCAAGGTCGTTGGCAGCGTTCGCCTGGTTCTGACCCTTCTGCTGGTAGAAGTCGGCAGAGGTCCGCCCGCCTTCGAGCTTGATGCCCGCAGCACGATCAGCGAACTGCTGCCCGCCAGAAGCAATGCCGCTGTCCGCCGAAAAGCCGCGCTCCGTCACATCGCCAAGCGCGCCGTAATAGCCCATGAAGTTGCGGAGCTTGGCTTCTTCGGCCACCTCGGACATGCCGCGCGCCGTCCGCCCTGACAGGGCCGAGCCCTGCGCTCCGGCCATGGTGAGGAAGTCATCACGCGCCTTTCCCGCCTCCATGGTCCCGATCTTCGCCCATGGGGTCTGCTCATAGGCCGCCCACGCCTCCTCCTGCGTCTCCGCATCGGTCTTTGTGGGATCGGCTCCGGGCGACATCATGCCGGGCTGGCCCATCTCGATCGGTCCGCCCTCGATCTGCCCGAGCGTCGAGAACTCGCCCATGGGGCCGTTGGGACCATAGCGGCCACGCACCTGACGCATCCCCGCAGGCGTGCCCAGAGCCCCGGCATAGCCCATGGGCGCGGCAGCCTGCGGCTGGGATGCTCTCGGCTTGTTCAGGCCAAGGAACGCATTCTGGCGGCCACGCGCCGCATCGCCCTCGGTCGAATACTTGCTGAGGATCTGCTTGGCCTCATCGCGGGCGCGCTGCTGGAAGGCCAGCGCCTCGTCCTGCGACTGCTTCTGCACGTTCGCAGCGTTCTTCGCGGCCTTGGTCTGCTTGTTGGCCGAATAGATCGACCCAGCGGCGCCAACGGCGGCTGTCGCAACAAGAGCTGTCGTCAAAGCTGCCATCAGGCGGCCCTCACATAAGAAAGCTCGGCAGGGGTGTATCCAGCCCGGTCATAGATCGCAGACACGTCACGCCGCCCGACAATCATCAGCATCTGAACCATGTCCGCCCCGCGCTCCCGCGCCCACGCCTCGAACGCCCGCAACAGGCTGAGCCCGTCCCTGTCCGACCACCAGAAAAGCTCGGTCGCCACCACCACGTCAGGCGAACACCAGACCGGGGCCAGAACCCCGCCAATCACGCCGCTGTCATGGACAAGCAGGACCGCATCCTCGCTCGCCATCATCCGCCGCAGCGCCTTGCCCACAGCGTCAAGGTCGCGCGGGAACTGGCTCGTCACAGGATGATAGGCAAGGAACGCCTCGGCATAGCCCATGAGCCTTGGCAGGTCATCGACCGTCGCCGGGCGAACGGTCATCAGTCAGCAAAGCCCAGCCGCTCGACCTTCTGCTTGCGCGGAGCGGGCGTATCATCCTCGGCCTCGACCTTTTCGCGCCTTGCCGGTTTCTTCGACTTGGCCGTGCTCACCCCCAGTTTTGTGCGAATGGCCTTGCGCAACAGGCGGATGGATTCGTCGCTGATCTTTGCCTTCGTCATGGTCACTCCGTTGTGATTGCAAACCGCGTGCTGAAGCCACGGTCATAGCCAAGCAGTTCGTTGAGATTGCCGGAGCCACGTTCCAGAGCCGCAGCAACAGGCGGACGCTCACCCACGCCAAGGCTCTGCCCTGTCCGTCCGCCGACAAGGTCCATGAACACGTCAAACCATTCCTGCGGCACGTCCAGGATATCGCTGGTGTTCACCACATCCTCTGGAACGCGTTCATAGGAGACACGCAGCGTCCCCGCCGCAATCGTCGCATCCGGCACAGGCCAGAGGTAAATCTTCGTCTCCGTGCGCAGGCGATCGACGGCGAAGATGGTCGGCCTTCCCGTGCTCGTCTTCACGGGTATCCGGTCATAATCGTCCATGTTCCACTGCTGCAATTCGAGATCGAAGCCCGATGAATTGCGGTAGTAAACCCGATGCACCCGATCCGGCCTCGGGTTGCACGTCACGAATGCAACCGACGCCGTCATGGCCGGGCTCTGCGTGGCCCTGCGCCATTCGCTCGGGCCTTGCGTGACCAGAAGCTTGAGGAGCCCGTTGATATGGCTCCTCGCAATGGTCCACTGGTAGGCCGATGCGGTCTGGCCATCTCCGAGGATCTGGCAGCGCTTCAGCGCCTCATCCACAAACTCGCCAGCCGTATAGGTGAGAGAAATGCTCATGTGGGCGGCACGTAGGTTGTCCCATCACGATAGGCGAAGTCGAGATCGGCATCTGCCGCTTCCTGCACGATGTCGGGCCTTGCACCAGGCAGAGGGGCGCCCTCGCCCGGCCTCAGAACGGGCGTGGACAGGTGGGCAGGCCGCGGGTCGTAACAGCCGTCACAGACCCGCGAATTGCTCCACTCCGTCTTAAGCTCATCCAGACGGACCCGCTTGTCGCAGCGGTCGCATTTGGCATACGGCCGGCCCGCCTCGTATGAGCCTTTCCACGTCATGTGTAGTGCTTCGTCATGTCGAGAATGATCGAATAGGCATCGCCCGCCGCGTGGCCACGGGTCGTCAGAACGATGTCGCCCGTCACGCCTGCTCCTGCATCGTTGGAAATGCCGCCGAAGCAGGAAAAATCGACCGTTCCCGTCACGTTGTTGCCGATAGTCCACGCGATGGAATCGGTTGTGGCGTCCCAGAGCAGGTCAATCGTCATGCCGTTCGTGTTGTAGTAGATTTTATCAATGGTCACGCGCGTGGGCGCCCCGGCCAGCGCCGAAACATCCACTTTCAGAACCGCTGTTTCTCCGGTCCCATCCGACAGATTGGTGAACTTCATCACCGCGCGCTTGTGGCCGTCAAACAGCGTCTGGCTGGTTACCGCGTCTGGCATGACCTATCTTTCTTTAGCCACGAGAATGTAATCCAAGCTCAGCACCTTCGCGACAGCCTCGCCGTTCTGGATGCCAAAGCTGATGGTCAGCTCCTCGTCATCCGGCAGGTTGGTCGTCGCCAGCGAAGCGATCTCGACGCCGTCCTTGTAGAACTCCACCGCATCGACGCCGTTGTAGTAGAAGCCAAGCACAGCGTATGTGTCATCCGACAAAGTCGAAGCCGCGACGCTTGTGGTCGAAGTCGAGTCCTTCGTCACATAGCAGTCGAGGTTGGCGTCGCCGTCGTCTTTCATCAGATAGACACCGTCCGTCACGGCCAGCGGCGAGGTGTCCGTGATCTGGAGGCCGATGACGAAGTCCGACTGCGTGGCGTCGGAAATCTTGAGCCGGGCCTTGAACCAGAGCTTCTTGCCAGAGGCAAACTTGAAGGATTCCACAGCGCCGGACGCATCCGTGCCGGACCACTGGAAAAAGTCATTGTCGTTGTCGGCAGCGTCGTTGGTGATGACGAGAACGCCGCCATCCTCATTGCCCACAGCCTCGGTGGCCGAGCCTGCGCCCGCCTCCGTCGTGGTGATGATCCACTGCGCAGCAGCGAAATCATCGAAGTCATCGAACCAGACGTGGATCGAAGACGGGTCAGGAATGGGCAGCATCCGCATCGGGCCGGTTGCAGCCGAATTGGTAATGCCGCGGGGAAATCTTGCAGGAACACTCACTTGGGGCGCCTTTCTTGAAATGAAGGCGCGCGGCTGTTACCCCGCGCGCCCCGTCAGTGATGGGAGAGATGTAGAGCGTTAGTCCTAGACGCCTTGGACGCCCCAGACAGCGCGCCAGTCGACCCAGCCCGAGATATAGCGCTCGGTGGCCTTGGCTTTCGCGTTCTCGGTGTCCCAGTCGTTGTCTTGGTCCATCTCCAGCTTGCGGCGCTGGAGCGTGACCATGCCTTCCGGCACGCCCTCGACCATGAGGAACCACGCCTTCGAATCGGTCAGGTAGTCCCAGACCGAGTAGCCGCCGCTCATCGACACCGACTTGTTGGCGTTGATGTCGTTGTTGGCGGTGCCGGGCGTCTTCTCGGACTTCATCAGCCTTTCAGCCGTGAACTCCAGTTGCGGCGGCACAACCAGTTCCTTCGCGCGGAAATACATCTTCAGGCCGCGCGAGTTGGTCATCAGGCGGATGGAGATCCGCTGGTCTTCCAGCGCTGCTTCAGAAAGGTCAGCAGCCGCGCTGGGCTTGTTCGACTTGTTGCCGGCCAGCGTCGGGTGCGACGTCGAGAACAGCGCCGCGCCGTCGCCGCCCAGATAGGAGGTCGAAAAGCCATTGTTGAAGTGAGCCGCATGGACGATCTCCTTCGACTGTCCCATGGAGTAGGCGAGGTTACGCGAACGGCGCGCAGCGCGGCTCTCGTAAAGATTGTCCTCGATCTCCTCGCGGGACGCCATCCAGCCGAGACCCCAGACCACGTTGGTGAGACGGGTCTTGTAGCCTTCGCTGTCGGTGTCGAAGCGGATCGCCTGGCCTTCGTTCTTGATGTCCGGCAGGCCGAAGGTGGTGCTTTCCACGAACTCTTCGTAGGCCTTGTCCGAAGACTTGTCCTCGAAGTAGCGCGTGTACTGCTTCTCCATCTGCTTGTAGGCTTTGCCGAAATGGGCCTTGATCCCGGGCCAGAGGTCGGCCGGGTGAAGCGCACGAGTCATAACCATGGTTCATGCCCTCCTTAGATGCCAGCCACGGCGGCAAGGCGCCGCGTGTGGAGATTGATGGAACAGATGTACTTCGCGTAGGCCGTCGCTTCCTCGTTATCGACGCGGGTGACGATGTCCCGGATCGTCAACTGGCAGGTGGCGTCAGAAGCGACCGTGCTGGAATCAACCAGCCAGCCCGATTTCTTGGTGAAGGCGCTGCCAGAGCCTGACACGAGGTTGACGTTGAGGCCGATCGAAGCCACCGCAATCGCGCCGCCGACAGCGTCTTCCTGAAGCTCGAAAAGAGCCTCGGGATTGTCTGCGACGATCGGGAAGCGCAGCGTGGAGGCCGCGCCATAGCCCAGCGACACGATGCCCGGAGTGGGCTCGAAGCCGACGATGAAGCCGGTGATCTGGTTCGTCGATCCCGCAGTAGCGAGGTTGACGACCTGATGGCCGGAAGCGCGGGCGCCGGTCACAACGACCGGATCGCCAATGAAGAGGTCGGTGGCGTATGAGGCCGGAGCCGTATACGTGTTCACCGCGCCGTTGATGGGAGCGCCAAGCAAAGAGCCGACGAGTTTCCCACCAAAGGCGGCGTTTGTATTCGCCATTTGTTATCCTGTGGGGTTAAGGGGTGTATCCGCTTGCCGCAGCTTTTGTCGGCGTTGCAGACGTGATGGTGTTGTTCAGAGCGTAGCTCTTGCCCTCATCATCGGGCGTTTCCTGCGGGGCCTTTGCCGCGCCGCGTTTGAGAGCCTTCTCACGCTCCCGGTATTCCTGAACCTTGGCGTCCTGATCCTCATCGAACCAGGGCTTCCATTTCTTCATCAGTCGGGCCTGCATCGCCTTGCCTTCGCGAGACGTGCCAACCAGTCGGGCCATCGGCAGCCCATTCATCTCATCCGCGCTCACGTCTTCCCATTCCTGAGCGCGCAAGGTCTCGATATTGCCGGTCTCTTCATTGCACCAGCGATATGCGTAATTCTCGTAATCCACCGCAGCGCCGGCCAGCGTCAGCCTCTGCTCGTTGGTATAGTCCAGACCGCCACGCGCCTTGCGGGCAGCGCGCCGGGCAGCAAGCTCGGCATTGGGGCCGTCAGTGCGAGGCCGGATGCGGGCGCGGGCTTCCTTGGTGCGGCCATCGACCTTGGCGGGCTCAGCAAGCTTTGCGGTTTCGTCGGTCATGATCAGACTTCCAGCTTCAGGCGTTGTTCCGCGTATTCTTCAAGCGAGCCGAACAGGCCTTCCTTGACGAAGCGGGCGCCGATTTCACGTTGTGCAGGCGAAAGACGCGAGGCGGCGGAAACTCCACCGCCCGTGCCGCGGCCACCGGGGGCGAGAACAGGGGCTTTCTTCGCCGGCTTCGGTGCGGGTTCCTCGTCCATGTCGTCATCGTCCTCGTATTTGTCGGCGTATGCCTTGCGCAGCGCCTTGTCGGCCTTCTCAAGCGCATCCGCGAACGGGATGCCGCTATCGACATAGTCCAGCACGATCCGCATCGCGTCGGGGTCGGCGTCGTCGGCCAGAATCCACGCATGGCCGTCGTCATAGAAACGCTTCTGCACCTGCGGGTAGGACGGGCTGAACTTCTCGACAAACTCGTCCTCGTCGATCGCGGGCGCTTCGTCTTCGTCCGCCTCCTCGTCGGCCTCCCGGGCCTTGGCGAGCTGCTCGTCGCGCTCCTTGATCAGCTTGCGCTCGGTCGCGTCGTCGCCCTTCTTGATGGCCTCGCGGATGTACCAGTCATATTCGCTGTGGAGGTCTGCGATCTCCTTGGCGCGCTGCTTGGCTGACTGTTCCTCCATGCGCTTGATGCGCTTGTCGGTGTCGGACTTGAGCTTCTTCAGCTCCTTCTCGACGGACTTGGCGCGGTCACGCTGGGAGCGGATGAACTCCGCCGCGGTGGCAAAGCCTCCCGGGGGCGGGTCTCCCTTCCATTCGGTTTCCGGCTTCCAGCCCAGCTCACGGGCGACGGTTTCGAGGTCGTCAGCCTTGGGCGCTGGCGCGTCGGCCTCACCCTGCGATGGCGCTTCCTGCTCCAGAACGTCGTCGCTCATGCCGCCACCTGCGCACTGGTCGCAGCCGCCGTCCTGATGCCGACAATCTCCTTGTCCTTCATCACCCGATAGACGCGACCGTCAGCGCCGACGAACGACTTGCCCGCATAGCGCGCAAACATCACATGCTCGCCCACCTTCGGGATGGCGTCGGGGTTCGGAAAGTCCTCTTCGTTGAAGGCCAGCGGCGAGATTGCCACCAGCAGGCCCTCATCCCCGCCCTCGTCCTCGCGCTGGGCCGCGTTCTCGGGAACGAATATCCCCGAAGCCCGCTGCCTCTGCACGACACGCGGCAGGACTAGCACGTTAAATTCCAGGGGCTTCATCCCCGGATTGGTCTCGCTGACCTTCGGCAATGCCTCGTAGGTCAGGGTAGAGTGATGCAAGGACATCTGTTCCCTTTCTGTTGATCACGTCTTCAAGCGTTCGCGCCTGAATCCTCAGTTGGCGTAGCTGGTCCAGCGGTGGATCGGATTCCGACTCCCAAACCGCGCGGGTCCAGTCCGCCTGTATTTCCGTCTGCTCGGTCTTGAGCGATCGAAAGAACGCCTCCGTCATCGGAAGCGTCCGCCATGCCTCGAACTCTTCGAGCCAGTCTTCGCGCTGTTGTGCGTTCATGCAGCCAGCAGCAGGATAATTGCCGCTTCCTCGTCATATTGCCGTTGCAGGGCTTCGGCTTCCGCCGCCGCTGCAATGACGTCCAGCCTCGCCTGAATCAGCTCAGGCGTTTCGGGAACCTTGCGCCTGATTGTGGCGCGCGGCTTTTTCTTCGCCTGCTCCACCTGGGGCTCAGGCAGCACAGCCTTCGCTGGCTTGGGATTGTTGCGGGCCTCAGCATCCGCCTCGGCCTGCCTTAGCTCCATCTCCAGCGCGGCGAGGCGTTCGTCCTCGCGCTTTTTCCTGTCGGCCTTTTCCCGCTTTTTCTTGTCCAGCCAGTAGCGTTCGCCCGGGCCGTCAAGAACGTTGCGGAAGTCCTGCGAGGCCGCTTGTGCGGCTGCAATTTCACCCGTCGCAACAAGCGACACGTCATCCAGCGTCGCATCAAGGACGCCTGCGATCGTGCCGCCGCCGATAGTGCCAGCGGACGCCACGGTCACATCGGCCAACGTCGCCGTGAGCGCGCCAGCAATGGCAACTTTGCCGGTCGCGGCCAGTGTAGCGTCGGCCAGCGTTACGCTGCCTGTTCCCAGAAGGCTCAGCGCGCCAGATGAGTTTGCTGTCAGATCCGACAGCGTCGCCGTCAGAACAGCCCTCAGCGCAACCGCGCCGGTGGCCGACAGGCCGATGTCGTCAAGCGTTACAGATAGTGTGCCAGTTCTGCTGCCGCCCGCGACAACCAGCGCGCCCTGCTGGAATGCATCTCCCTGAAAAGCGTCGTGCTGGAAACCGCTGCTCATCGCCGTGTCAGTGTCGCGTGCATATCCTGCGCCGCCTCACGGTAATGATTCAGCGCGAACTGCTGAAACTCTGGATTGCGCACAAGCAGGGACTGGTGAAGCGAATAGCCCCACGTCGCCTCGAAATCGCAGTCATAGCCGTGTGGCCAGTTGGCCTTGTCCGTGTGCTGCGCGTTCTGGTCCCGCCATGCTTTCGAGAGGTAGTAGAACCACATTTCCGAGATCGGCGGCCACTGGTGCGTCGGGTCGCCATAGGCCCGCGTCGATCCCCAGTGCGGGACGATCACCGCCATCTTCGCGCCGGGCTTCATCACACGGTGAAGCTCGTTCATGAGATGGCAGCGCTCGATCTGCGTCAGGTGCTCGATGAAGTGCGAGGCGTGCGCTTCTTCAACCGTCCCGTCACCGAATGGCAGCGGGTCGCGGCCCAGCGCCACGACATGATCGACGCCGGGAAAAGCGTACTGGTCCAGCCCGATGAAGCCCTCTTTCTTGTTTGGACCGCAGCCAATATCGATCTTCACCAGGTCATCCCTGAATTGTGGTCATAGTGTCCGACAAGCACGCTGCAATCGACTGCGCAGCGATAGCCGTGCTTGCGCGCATCGCCCCAGAAGAACAGATCTTGCGTGCCCACCCCGTCAACGCCAGCAAGCGTCTTGAACCATGGCTTGCGCAGCTTCGCGTCCTTGAACATCGAGACGCGCCACAGATTGAAGCCCATCCCCGTGCCGCAGCACTCGACCAGCTGGCCGGCAACAGGCGGCTGTGGCCGGAAGTTCAGCACCGGGTCCATTGGATCGCCCCATATCTGGGGTACGCCGCCCTCGCCCTTCGTCCAGTAGAGCCCGCCGACGCAGGAAAGCTCGGGATGGGCCTCCATCTGCGCAATGAGCTTCAGAACGCCATCGGGCGGCGGGATGTTGTCGTGCTCCAGCGTGAGAATGTATTCCCACGTGCTGAGGTCAGGATGCGCAAGAATGGCCTCGATGGCCTGCGTGTAGGCGTCTCCCACCTCCAGCCCGAGCGCGAGCATCCGGTAGACCGCCTGATTGGGCGGGAAGATCAGGTTCCAGTGCGAGAGCGCGACCTTGGCCGGGATGGTCGGGCCTGACGGCAGGATGAGGATGACCCGCTGCTTCTTCCACGTCGCGCCCTCGAAAATGCGCGAGGCCGAAGCGTGCAAGTCGAGATTGTGCCTCCCGAAATCGTAGCCGACGATCTCCACTCAGACTGTCCCGCTCAAGTTTAAGCCTCACGGATGATCTGAAACACGGCAACAGGATGCGAGCCCAGTGTGCTTATGCTCGCCTTGCCGATGGAGGAAGTTGTCGCGCCCAAGCTATTTGTGGACCATGAGCCAAGGTAGGGGACAAGATGATTGCTGGAGTTCGACGCCTGATTGGGAACGCCAATGGACGAGTTGTGCTGCGTGACAATCATGGCGCTGATGCCGAGCCCGATATTCGAGCCGCCGCCTGTGGTCGATGAGCGTTGCAGCGCCATATAGTAGTTGCCTGCCGACAATGACGTGGCGAACGGAATGTCGAAATAGCGGAAGCTCTGGAAGTTGCTTGTGCCAGCGGGAACCTGGTTGACCGCGCTGGACTGCTGCGACGATGTCATCTGTGTGGATGACGTGCCGCCCAGCGTCGGAAACGTCACGTTGTAACTGACCGTATGCGTCGAGGCCGTCCCCGAATAGCTGATCTGGAACGCCCACGTTGCCGATGCCTGCGTGAGATATTGCAGAGACAGTGAGCTTGCGCCGCCCCCGCGCGTGTAGATGTTGAACCACAGCGTATTCGATTGGGCGACGCTGGCTCCGTAGCCAGCCGCGCCAGTCGTGAACGTGGTCGAGGCCAGCGACATCGACACCGGCATGCGGATGTAGGACGCGCTGACTCCATATGGCAGCACGAAAGGCTGGACGTAGTTGGACGAGCCGCCGCCCACAGACATCGTGTTCGTGTTGTTGATCAAAGGCGGATGCTGGTAAAAGCTCCCGACCGCCCCGCCTCCCGGCGCCGCAGCCGACAGCGACAGGGTCAGCCCCGCCGAATTGCTGGCCGTGGTGCCCGAGAGGTTCGTCAGCGCCAGCGTCGGATTGCCATGGCTGTGATCCGATAGCGCCCCGGTCGTGATGTAGTTGCCGACGCTGAAGCCGACCGTCGCGCCTCCACCAACCAGCGTGACATTGTTCCCGCCCGACAGGACGACATTCGTCCCGCTGGCCGTCGATGCGCCGTTCGTGTTGCCGCTCAGCGTGTAATACTGGTTATGTGCGCTGTTCCAGTCCACAGGCCGGACAAGATCGGTGGCCGCGACCGTCTGCGTGCCGCCGGTCGAGTTGCCGATCGTGACCGTTCCCGTCCAGTCGGGAACGATGTTGGACTTGACGTGCGAAATGGCCACTAGGCGTTGCCGTCCGTGAGGGTGAAGCCAGTCACAGTGAACACCTGCCCGGCAGCGAACGACGTGTTGTCCACCGTCATGTCACCGCCGCCGCCAGTCGCCGTCACTGTGCCCTGCATGTGCTGCGTCGTGCCGTCGCTGGCATAGACGCGGAAATGCGCCGCTGTTCCCGTGTTATCCGCCGACGAATCTTCCCACGTGCCCGACTTCGCCTTGCTGCCCGAACTGGCCGCAGCCATCCAGTCCGACGGCAGGTTGACCGTCGCCAGGATTGTGCCGCTGTCTGCATCCGTGATGTTTGCCGGCGGGGAGCCCGTCCTGATCTTGAGCACGGCGCTAACGCCTATCGCTGTCTCGATAGCGTCAAGACGCGCATTCCGAACAGCGACTGAGAGTTTGATCGCCATCAGATCGCTCCAGAGAAGTCAGGTTTGGCTGCAACCGGTTTGCCTGTGACCGGATCATTCACGAGCACACGCGGGGCCATCATGATTTCTGCCAACTGCTGTTGGCCTTTGACGACGATGTCCATGCCCTGAGCCATTGTGCCGACAGCCTGCAACACCGTTCCAAGCGCCGCGTCGAACTTCTCTTCGCGACCCTTCGCACCCTCGGCTTCGCTTTCCTTGAGCGCAAATTCGCGATTTGCTTTCTCGGCATCGTTCGCCAGCTTCATCCTGACGGCCTCGAAATTGTATTGCGCTTCAAGCTCGCGCGTTTCCATCTCGCGCATCTTGACCGTCATGTCCCGCTCAGCCAGTTCCTGCTCACGAGGATCAACCGGGGGCTGTGTCGGCTGCGCACCGGCAGCCTCACCGCCCACGCCGCCAGAGCCCTCCATGATGCCACGCTCAAAGGCCAGCTTGCCCGCCTCGTGATAGGTCTTCTCGGCTTCCTTGGCGGTCTTCTTGATTGTTTCCTGTTTCAGATCGTTATCCAGCTTCACGCCGCGCAATTCTTCCTTGGCGACTTCGGCGTTCAACTCATCCAACGGGCTCGGGCCTTCAAGGAACGCCTTGGGCCAGTCACCGATGTTCGCCGCCTGAAGCTCCTGCTCCTGAATCCAGCGGTTGTTGATGCCCGGCTGGCCCTTGAACTGCGCCAGATACTGCGCCCGCATCATGCGCTGCATGTCCGTCACGGACCGCGGATCAGCGCCCGGCGCAACGTCCATGTTCTTCAGGTCGAAGTCCTGCGCCAGCTTCTCCAGCCCCTGCGCATTCAGCACGATCGGCGCGGGCTTCTGCGGCATCATCAGGCCGCTCGCCAGTTGCTCCATGCCCGGCATCGCGCCCATGGGCGGCTGCGAACCCGGAGGCGGCAGGCCCATCAGCTCGGCAAACAGCTCCTCGTCATCCAGGAACTCGGCATAGATGGCCGGATCCAGATAGCGCGAGTTGAGCCGCATCAGGAGGCGGAACTCTTTCCGCATCGCCCGGTAAATCCGGGTGTAGATGGTCGAGAAGACCTGCATCCCCTGCTCGATCAGGGCCAGCGTTGCGCCCATCGCCTGACCGGACGGGGCCTCGCCCGTCATCACGTCCTTGACGCTGGTGATGTCCGCCGCCGCCCCAAGCAGGAACTCCACAAGCTGGAACAGCACAGGGCTTGGGCCTGCAAACTGTAGCTCGTGAATGGCGTCCGAGACCCTGCCCGGGACGTTCACATTCAGGAACTCGGCCGGCTTGATGCGGACTTCCCCGCCCCTCAGCCTCAGCCCCTGAGAGATGAAGCCGCCGCCTGCATTCTGCCTGTGAGCCGCGTCGAATATCTGGTTCAGCGCCGTGTTGATCGCAGCGCCAAGGCTCTCCAGCAACTGCCCGAAGCCCATGCCATACACGGAGCCTTCAATGTCAGGCAGGAAGCTGTAGTCGATCCACGGGCTCTCCCGCATGATCGTCTCGACCTTGTTGTCGATCGAGTTCACGCGGATGGAATTGGCCCAGAAGGCCGCATCGAGGCGGACAAGCTCGCGCTCATCCTTCGACACCGTGGCGATATAGGGCTCCATCATCCCGTCGCCGTCGAGGTCGTAATACCTCACCTGCTCCAGGTAGACGCACGCCTTCTGGCTGTCCTCGTCCTTCTGGCCCTCATAGTCCCGCTTGTGGTTCAGCCACTTTCCCGACTCCACGAGACGGTCGATCTCGTAAGGATACATGGGCGTCGGCTGCGTCATCCGCGGCGCGCGGTCGAAGCTCGGGGCGTCGTTGGGAACCACCACGTCCTTTGCGCTGGTGAACTCCAGCGTCGGGCGGCCCATGTCGCTGCGCCAGTAGCCTTTGCGGAACCCGGCGCCCATCACGGGGAGCATGTGCAGCAGCTTGTCCGTGCCGCTGTCCCACTCGTCCATGATATACATGAGCTGGTAGTTGCCGAACCGGCTCAGACGATCCGCGCGCTTGGCTTTCAGCCCCTTCGGGTCTTCACCCACCACCTTGCAGACCATGGGCTGGTCCGAACGGGTAATCGCCCCGTAGGCCCTCGCCCCGAACTGGTTCATCGCCGTGGTGAGCAGCGGATACTTGATGTTGGACGCGCCCTCGAACGGGTAGTTCTTCTTCTCCGGCTTCTGGCGGGCGTTCTTGATGGCGCGATCAACGCCGGCCAGCCACTCCTCGCGGCTCTTCTCGTCGTGCTCGAACTCCCGCACGGCCTCCTCGGCCATGCGCTTGCGGTCCTCCTCGCTCAGACGCTCAGCAAGGTTGCCCTCGTATTCCGCAATGCTGGCGAGGTTTTCCGCCGTCCTGGCGCTGCGACGGCCCTTGCCGAGCTTGTCGGCATCCCCGTCAAGCTCGCGATTGTACTTGAGGGCGGACATCAGTACCCCGTCACACTGTCGGCAGAGCGGCGGGCATTCTGGCGCTCGGCTTCTTCCTCAGCGCCTTCATTGCCGAAGCGCGCATAGCGCATCCCCGTCATCACCAGATATCGGCTCGCATCCATCAGGTGATCGTTCTCTTTCACGATATGCACATGCAGGCCGCGCTCGGTGCGGCTCTCCACGCGGCGATACAGCCTGAACTCGGCAAACCAGTTGCGGCAGGTCGCGAACACCTTCAGCCGGCCACTCTCCAGCCTGCGGGAGATCGCCATGATGCCGGCCTCGACCGCATTGTCGGCCGGGTAAAGCTCAAGGCCCAACTGCCGGTATTCATCCAGGAGCGTGGTCCCGTCCTTCTGGCTTGCGCCAGCCGACGCAGGATCGATCGCTCCCGGCAAGGCTCCTCCACCCTTTATCGCATCTGCATGTAGCTGTGGTGGACGTTGGCCCTGATAGTATTCGGCATAGATGTAGATCGTGTCCGTGTCCCGATCATGCGCGCCCCACACAGCCGCCGTGCGCTTCCAGCCCACATCCAGCCCATAGGCCCGCGGCCACCAGTCGGGGATCTTGAACGGATCGACCGTGAAGATGGCCTCATCGATCGGATAGATCGCGCCAGCGCCCAACATGGGAATGCCCTTGGCCCGCGCATCGCGCTGGTGCGCGGGATAGGCTTGCAGCATCTCCTGTTTGTCGGCGTCGGAGATGTGGGGAACATCATCCCAGCCGATCTGCTGCATGTAGCGGGTCATTCAGTGGCCGGGGCCAGATGCGGCATGAACTGCAACGTCACCTCCGTCATGCCCTCGATCGGCGTGAACGTCGCAAGGATCATCCCGCCCGTGGTCAGCGTGCGCGTCAGGCCCTCGACATAGATGTCCATCGGCGGCTCCTCATCGAACCACACCACATCCCGCTCCGTGCCCTGCCAGGCCTTGCGGCCCTGGTCGTAAGACCGGAACTGGAGGATCGAGAACCCGCCCGCCACATGACGGACCAGCGCGAAATCCACATGGTTCGGGATACCCATGGCCGGCGCGATCCGCCCCAGCCGCTTGCCCGGAATGAGCCCCGTACCGCGGGCACTGGGCGGACCCAGAAGCTTGCCCACGAGAATGTCCCGCGTCGTCGTGCCCGTATCGCCGCCACAGAGAATGTTCACAGGACGGTCAAAGCGCCTGCCCGGCCACCAGTCGGGATATTCCCCGGTCAGGTGCAGGGCGACCTCGTATCCGCCTATGCCCTCGGTCTTTCCCACGCGGTTGGCGGCGATTGCCGCACGCTCGCGGTGCTCTTTCCCGGCAGCGAAAAAGGCAAGATGTTTCGCATAGAGTGCCCGGCGTAACGGCCCATCGTCCGGGTAGTAAGCATCAATCTTGCGCTGGGCCGCCGCATTGTCCCGTCGCCGCGCAAGTTCCTTCTTCGCCGCCTTGAGAAGCGCCTGACGCGCCCGTTCCCGCGGGTCACTCGTCGCCAGCATCGCCGCCGAGCTGGGCTATCAGCTCCTGCACCTGGTCGTCCGTCATCGTGCCAAGGGCGCCGACGATCGCCAGAGGCCCGCCATTTGCGCCTGTGATGGCCTGCGGGGCTTTTCCGAAGCGCCGGTCAAGCAGGGAGTTGGCTGCGACAGCGCGGGCTGCGGGCGCGGCGTTCATGTCCAGCGCAATGGCCTTGAGCGTGAGGACCATCTGCGTCAGGTCCACATTGCTGTCGATCAGGTCACGGACTTCCTGCGTGCCCTTGTTGCGCTGGCCTTTCTTGCGACCCGCGTTCGCTCGTTTGCCGCCTCTGGGCATTTCTGAAAACTCTGATTTTTTTTCGATTTCTTCGTGACGCTACGTCAAGCCGTCTCTGCTGCGCGGAGTGTTGCAGCTTCAGCGTTCCGAGCGTCCTCGTCCCGACGCTCGATCCGGTGATGCTCGGCCGCGAGGTCGTATTCGGCGCGGATCTGCTTCATCGCCTGGTTCAGCAGGTGCATCCGTGCTTCTGGCCTGACCCTGCGGAAGTTGCTGGCGAATTGCAGGGTCAGCTTGCCGCCCCACATCGGCGCTTTGAGCTTGGCGATTGTGCGGATGATCATCGGCGCATCCTCGCTTTTGGCGGTTTTTGCTGGGGTTCGCGGCGGGTCTTGGTCGGGGCCGTGACCCATTCCTCGCGCGGTTTCAGGAGGTTGGCG
>Ga0315903_10001048_pt1 | contig 41722 bp, 65 predicted proteins | sample LakEriMetagenome_7_FD_203524 | JGI IMG/M metagenome (GOLD analysis project Ga0315903, IMG submission 203524) | Freshwater fungal communities from buoy surface, Lake Erie, Ohio, United States - Buoy 2 MA119 | ecosystem: Environmental > Aquatic > Freshwater > Lake | place: USA: Lake Erie, Ohio... | reverse complement strand
CAATCCAAGTAGTTTGTCCTTGTGAGTTGGAGGTTGTTTTAGGTATTTGACACTCTTTATATGGATAATCTTTTTTATCAGTATATCCTTTATTCATTGTTATTGTTTCACATTCAAAACCAATTGGATATTTTGGTTGTGACATTGTTAATAGTAGATATTCAGCTGTAAGTCCTGTCTCTCTACTTTTTTCTACTATCTTTATTACATCTTCATCAGTCCATTTATATTTCTCTTTGGCTTTGTTATAACCAGATTGAAAGCCTTCTCTTAGTAAAAGAGTTGTATCTAAACCTTTCATAGGTTGATATAAATTTGGAAATTCTTTTTCAGCCAACTTAACATCATCTCTTTCAAGTGGTGGTAATAAATCCACACCTTTAAGTGTAAATGAATTGTTTATTGGTAGATGAGCAATGATTTTTTTAAGAATAGACAAATTACTAACATAAGGAGGAGGACAAGGAATTTTCAAATACTTAACCACAGTATTATTATAAGTGACCCCATTAGCAAGACACCAATCCCCTACTTTAATTTCTGAATCATCCACAACAAGTAGATAGTTTTCTGTTTTGATTATATTGTATGTCATATTATTGTTTTTTAATATCAATTAATAATAGTTTACCAATAACAAAACCAAGACCCGTAATAACAGTGTCCTGATAACCACATAAATAAACACATAATGTTACTATTGATACACCTAATATCATAGCTAAAACATAAATTAACAATTCTTTCATAATTTTTGATTTTAATTTTCAACAAAGATAGGTAATTGGTTTTATAATTTAAAATGTTCGGGGATATTTATTTTAAAAAACAATGAAGAGAATTATTAGATTAACTGAACAAGATTTGGTTAGATTGGTTAAGAGGGTTATTAATGAGGATGAGTTATCCAAAAAAGAAAAAAATAATATTCTTGATTTGGCAAAAAGTGATTATGATTTGGCGAAACAAATATCTATTGGACAAGGTGTTACCATCAAAGAAATATGTGACGAGATATTATTACACAAGTTAACCTATCCCACATTTGATAGTGATGATTATTTAAGTGAGTTTATCACATATTTTGATGACTATCTTTTTTCATTTAAAATTGTCAAAGTTATACCACTCAAGGTTAATAATAAATTATTTTTGAAACTTTATGTGTCTATTACTAAACCTGATAGTATAAAATTTAATTATTATGATGAGGATGATGATGAGAATTTAAAATGGGAGAATAACCCCAGTTTATATATTAATGGAGATAGAGTAACATTCAATGAAGTTTTCTTAAAATATAAAGACAAAAAATACGAATTTATAAGTGATGTTGATTTAATTGTTCGTACTATTTTAAAAGAGTCTTTTGATGATTTGGGGATAGACTTTAGTATAGTACTCCCATATAATAATGATTATTATGACCAATAAAAGTAAGAATATGAAAAAAATTATTAGATTAACTGAACAAGATTTGGTTAAACTTGTTAAGAGGGTTATTAACGAATCTGATGATGACGATGAGAGTAAATTGATTAGTTTATTAACAAGTAGTGATATTGATAATGTTAAACTTGGACTAATACTTTATGATTCTCAGGATATCAAAGTTGATAAGTATGTGGTTGATAAAGCTAAATCATATGTGTTAATTAGGTATCTAATTAAATTATCAAATTTTGAGGTAAATAATTTTGCTGATGAACTTGGTTTTGGTGATTGGTTTAAAGGTAAAAATATTGACAATTCAAATTATAAAACACTCGAACTTTCAATCCAATTATCCAAAAAAATTGTGAGATTTGGACATTGGAATAAAATAAAGGACAAAGTATTATATTCGTGATTTTTATCAATTAAACAATATTTATAATAATATAAAATCAAAAAAAACAATGAAAAAAATAGTAAAATTAACAGAAAGTGATTTAACCAAATTGGTTAAACGAGTAATCAAAGAGGATGAAGACTCTATGATGAATTATGTAGAAATATTAAATGAAATTGAATCTGATTTGGATAACATTGAAGAAAAACTTTATAATTTTGAGGAATTACTTATGGATGAAGACACCTTAGATGAGGATGAAAAAGAAACTTTACTACATTATGCTGGTGATTTACTTGAAAGATGTATGAAACCTAAAAAGAAAGGATTTGGTAACTTTTAATCATAACCCCCACCTTTTGAGTGGGGTTTTTTATTTTTAAAACTTATGACTCACCCCCAATGAAAAACCAATACCAGGATTAACAGAATTAAACACTTGTTTCTCGGCTTTATATGATTGATAAAAACTTTCCACTCTGTCATTAAGAATATTCTGAACTCTGAAATCTATGGTTGTGTTCTTAATCTTTTGACTCATTGTTAAGTTTAATGAATGGAATGGTTCATCATAAACATCAGGAGATAATCCAGTCCCAACAATTGATAATGTTTGTCCTTTCACATTATAAAATACCCCAACACTCAATCCAATCTTTTCAACATTATAACTCAATCCTGCATTAATAACAAATGGTGATTGCCCAGCCATAACTCTAGTATTCTTTATGTTCTCACCTACCCTTTCATATTGTTTTCTTGCCCCATATTCTGTCTCTGTCATCGTTATTTTGGATTGTACAAGTGTGACATTGGTATTGAAAGAAAAGTTCTTTAGAAACGATTTTCTTAACTCCAATTCAATTCCATACAAGTCACCATTACCAACATTCCTTGGTTGGAATTCAGTTGATGTTTGTTGTTCCGGTATTCTGACCATTTCAATTGGATTATTGAAATGTTTATAAAATCCTGATACGGAATAGAAATCCTTATTACTAGATAACTCCCACCTTAAATCAACATTGTCAATATTTGTCTCCCTAAGATTTCCATTCCAAGTTCCATTATAACTGAATAACCCACCATTGAATATTCTATTTGTGATTGGATCCAATACCTGAGCATAAGACATTTCCTTAAACGATGGTCTCGCAATTGTCTTATTATAAGATAATCTCAGATTTTGTTTTGGTGTTATTGAATAGATTAAATTGGTGGAAGGGAATAAGTTAAATGTCTTTAACACAACATCATTGTTAAGATTGTTTCCATTCATATCCCCATTGGCATATCTTATATCTCTACCAGTATGTCTTTGAATAAAGTATTCCGCTCTTAAACCAACATTGATTTTGAATCTATCCAATAAGTTATATTCACCTGAAACATATAACCCAATGTTATTAACATTTGATGAATATTCATTTGGATTTGGATCAACATTCCCTGATTGGATATATGTTCCATTAACCTCGGATGGATAAATATTACTTGTATTCATAACCAAATTTGGATTTGGTTCATTCCAAGATTGGGGTTTGGAAAACATCAACTCATATAACTTGATGCTATAATCCCTCAACTTGAATGTGTGTAATACCCCAAAGTTTAATTTAATCCTTTTGATTTCCTTTGATACGTCAATCTTAACATTGTTGTTTATCTCACTCAAGTTTCTCCATATCCTTGATGGATTTCCCGCTTCACCAGATGAGAATGAATATGAACCATCATAACTGAATGGTGTCTTTCTGATGTCAGGGTCAATGGATGATGAATAAGTTGGGGATAATTTCCAATCAATCTTCCAATTGTTTATATTATGTTTTCCGTTTAATAAAAGATTTGTTAACCCCCTTTGATTGTATTCCAAGTTATATGATATTGCCTCATAACCTGATTGTCCAACAGCATTGGGGTTATTAATAATGTTGAATATGCCAGCTCTATTTTCACCACTCTGTAAGTGAATCAAATTCAATTTATAATTGTTCTTTCCTTTGACGTAGTTAAATCCGACTAGACCTCCAATAAAGTTATTAATTTCGGTTAGTTGTCCAGTTTGTTTGGTAGCATAAATCAATTCATTATCTGTTTTATCTGATGTCCTTTGGTATTCACCATATTTTACATTGGTATAAAACTTATAATCAGTTTTTTGATTTAAGGATATTACATAACCAAAGTTTTTATTTGTTTTACCATATGAAAATCCACCATTAAAATCAATCATACTCATATCAGTTTGAGGTCCTAATTGTGAGTTTAAACTACCTAAAAGATTAATTATGTTTTGTGAATGTTGTACTTGACTTACATTTGATAATCTATTGAATGGGGTTGGGATATAATTTGAGTTAAGACCATTTGGTAATCTTCTTAATCCTCCATCAAATCCAAGTATGTCAGTCATACTTCCTCTTTCATTAAAGAAGTTTGGATTGAAGTGAACTTGGGGATTGATTCCAAATGATATTGAGAATGAACCTTGTTTTGTCTCAGGAACGTCTTTGGTTTCTATATTTACCAATCCACCAGTAAAGTCTGCTGGTTGTTCAGGTGAGAATGTTTTTGATACAATGATATTGTTTAATAGATTGGTGGGGAATATATCCATTTGTAATGAGTTTCTGTCTGGATCTAGTCCAGGTATTTCAATACCATTTAATAATGATTTTGAATATCTGTCCCCAAGTCCTCTGACATAAACATACTTTCCATTTTCAATGGATACACCTGTAACCCTTTTACTGGCTTCAACAGCATTATTGTCCCCAGTTGTTTTCATCTTCTCTGAACTGATTCCATCAATTTGATTAATTGATTTCATCTTCAAATCAATAAGTCCAATTTCGTTCTTAACAATTCTGTCCGCTGTGATAACAACATCATCTGTTAGTAGAACATCTTCCTCCATTTCAATATCAGGTAGGGTTGTTAATTCACCAACCAATGGAATACTATCAATTGTTAATTTTTTATATGAGACATATGAGAATTCTAAATCAAGTGATTCTAATTCGGTGTTTATCACAAATGAACCATCCCACTCAGAAATTGTTCCAATGGATGTTCCCTTGATGATAATTGTAACACCAACCAAAGGTTCTTTGGTTGTTTCGTCAATTATAGAACCAAATAAGGTTTGTTGTGAAAATGAAAGAAGGGGAAGGAATAAAAGTAAAAGAAGTAATATGTTTCTCATAAAAATTGATTATGACTCATAAATAGGAAATATGGGGCATAATGTCAATGGGGTTGTATTAAGTTAAGGTTAAATTTCATCTGGTTTGATTAATTTTTGGGTAACTAAGATAAAAAAGAAATCTCTTCCGAAAATTTGTCTTAATTCCAATTCTATTTGTTCATAAATAGGATCCAATGAAAACCGAATAATTGAACTTATTTCAACTTCACACCTTAACACGAAAACAAAACGATCAGGTTGTGTTACTGGTGGTTTTTTCTCAAATTCCATTACTTTGATATACACCACATCATCTATGTTATTGACAACACTACTACGAAACTGTTTTGGATTAATTTCAACTTGTTCCCTTATGTAATCAAGTATTTTATCAATTTGATTTTGTAATGTTTTCTGAAATTTATTTTCAGTAATAAGTACTCTCATTTCTTTTAACAATAAATATTTATCAATTTGGTTTGAGTCTACATTGAATGGTAATTCTGTGATAACCCAACCAATTAAATTTCAATAGAACTGTTCTATATTCAATATCACTCTTGGGTATAAATCCATCAGGAGTTTCAATCCCTTCACTACTATTCTTCATATTTTCCATAACTCTGTCGAAGAGTCCAGTAGTTAAATTATATTCGTAAAACTTTTCAGCAAAACTATTGTATTCTGTTTTTGATATTTTGTTTGCATCACCTACTGATGCTATTTTGAAGAATGGTTCGGAATATAACATCCATCCTTTTAATTGTTCTTTAGTATATTTCTTAGCTTCTCTAACCTGATTTGTTTCTTCATATATAATATCATATTTAATGAAACTACTTTCATTTTCATTTAATATTAATTTTGTTGGATCTTGTTTACAGTTCTTGATTTTTTCGATGTTGGTATATCCTTCACCAATCCATTTTAATCTCGGTGATGTTGCTTTAACAATCCAACCATCTTTTTGAAGTGATAATTCAAAATCTTGTCCTGATTTAACTCTACTTTGTCTCATATTTTGTATTTAGGACAATGATAATTATAATTTTTAAATTAAGAAACTATATCTCATTTAATCTATCTGTCAGTCTATCATTGTACAAATCTTTATCAATATCTGGATCCCAATAATCATAAAATCTTGGGTTTGGTTTATCAATAGAACCATCATCAAGTAAAGCACCAAAAAGACATTTGGGGTCATCATTACAATCTTCATAATATTCATAATATTCATCTATTTCATTATCACTAAGGTGGTCTTTTAAATCAATTTGTATTTTGATTTTCTCAGTATTAAATTCAAATACATTACCCAATTTATTTAAAGCGGTTTCTAATGCGTCTCTCAAATATTGAGCATACTCATCACGTTCAACATCACTCATAGCATCATTAATTGCATTTTTAATTTCGTCAGTATCATCATATTCTTCAATCTTGTCTTCCAAACTCATATCTTCATCAATTTCAATTCCTTCTTTTTCAGTCCAAGAATTAATCATTTCTTCAATTTTCTTTTTATTGTCAGAATCCACGTAATATTCTAAGTTTTCTTTCCAACTACCACCATCACTATTATACATATCCCAAACATCATCACTCATTATTGTTTCATAGTAATATACTTTTCTTTTTGTATCATTTCCTGCTGGTGTTTTGGCGTTATATGTTTTATAAACAAAATCACCTCCCAAATAATAACCAATATCAGTTGAGTCAATTTCTAGTGTAAATGTTGTTTGTAGTAGTTTTGCTTCAATAATACCCATCTGACTTAACTTTCTTTGTAAACTCTTTGATTCAAATAATTCAGGTCTATTATTATAAAGTTCCCTAATTGTTTGATCAGGTAAGTCAGTTAATTTGAAATCTTGTTGTGATGCGTATTCCGATCCAAAACCTTGGATTAAATAATCTTCCTCTTCTCCTCCTCCACCCAAAACATTAAATAATGGCTCAATATATTTGTGATATTCTTCTTTTGGTTTAGAGTTCTTTTGTCCTTTCAACTGATATAAAATTCCATCAGTTCCTATAGATGCGGTTAAATGACTTCTATTTAACTTATATTTTCCTCCTGGTAACTTTTTATCACTTCTTAATGAATATAGATACCCATATGAACTTCTCCCACAGTGACCCATTCTTTGACATTCTTCATCAGAACTTTTAACATTCAAATCAGCCCAATAATAACCTTCACCATTTTTATCACGGAAATCAATTAAAATAGGAGCGTTCTCAATGTAATTAATAGCCCCGTCACCAATACCCAAACTATTATGCCATTCTTGGGATTTATCCATTATTTCAATTATATTTAAATCATCCAAAGATGATTTATTTCCATTTAATCCAACTTGTATATAATCCATGATTGATACTAACCCACCCCTTAATCGTTGTGGTACTAATCTGTTGAGTCTTTCTTTAGCCCATTCCAAGACTTGTTGATTTGGTATATTTTTTTCAGCCATTATTTTACCTTCATCATAATAATACTTAAGATATTTGTTAGCAATCCAAATCGCCAATTTATTTCCAACTTCCTCAAATACTATAGCAAGTTTTTCATTGAGTCCAAGTTTGTCCATCAAGATTTCTTTTTTGGATTCGGTTATTAATCCAAAATTTTCATTATATTCTTTAAGAAGTTTAAGAATTCTATTTTCGTAATATTTTCTTTTAATTTCCATTATATTGAATTTTCAATTGAATTTAATCCATTGTTTAGATAATCATTAAATGTATCCTCATCTATTTCTACATCTTCAGGATGAGGTATATTCCATTCAGCTTTTGGTACAATTCCGTAATTCATTAATTCAAAAAATACAAAATCAGTATAAATTGCATCATGTTCACTTTCAACTCTTTCATAAACATCAATAACTTCAGGATCATCCGTATCAACAAAGTTAGATAAATCACCTCTAATAGTTACAAATGAATTATCTAATGTAACATCCCCATACATTTCCAATGTGTTAATTAAACTTTGATATAAAGTATCAATATATGATTCTAATAAAGCATCTTTATACTTATCAAGTAAAGCATTTTTAATATCATCATTCACATCAACTTCAGTTATAAAATCAATCAAATCTTTATTCTCATAATTTTTAATTAATTTAATGTTTTCCTCATCTCTTTCAACCATCATCATCAATAATCTTCTGATATGTGATTTCAATCCTTCATACACGAATGTCTCTAATATATCTTCCCAACTTTCAGAATAAAAATCTTCATAAAATTTGTTATAAATAAAATCAAAATCTTTTGAGAGGACTACTTCAGAAAGATATATGTTATAACTATTTCTCCCCACCTTTTTATTTCCAACTACTTCATCTCCATCAATAATATCAGTAATTCTATCGAATTCAGAATCATACGCGAATGCTGTTGGAAGTGGCTCAACTTCAATTTCAATACCTAATTTTCTCATTTTTGATTGTAATCCACGACTTTTGAATAATTCTGATCTGTTTTGATATAATTCTTTTAATGTCTCAATAGGTAAATCCTCAAGTTTAAAATCTTGTTGTGCCGCGTATTCTGTTCCAAATCTACTTATTAAATAATCACCATCATCTTCATAAGAAAATAGTGGTAAAATATATTTATGAAATTCTTCTTTTGGTTTTGAATTTTTAGGTCCTTTTAACTGATAGAGAACTCCGTTAGTTCCGATTGAAGCTGTTAGGTGACTTCTGTTTATTTTAAATTTCCCTCCTGGTAACTTTTTATCACTTCTTAATGAATATAGATATCCATATGAACTTCTTCCACAATGTCCCATTCTTTCACATTCTTCATTAGAACTCTGTGTGTTAAGTGCAACCCAGTAATATCCTTCACCATTTTCTCTGAAATCTTCGATTATTGTATGATCTTCAGGTTCTATATAATTAATTTCACCATCACCAATATTTAAACTATCATGCCATTTTTTGGATTTGTCATAAATTTCATTATAATTCAAATTATCCAAAGATGATTTGTTTCCGTCCAATCCAACAACAATATAATCTTTAATTGAATTAAATTGTTCTCGAAAAGATGTTCCCTTTAAAAATAATTTAGATAGAGCATCTTTAGGTGTTGGGTAATCTCCAGGTAAGATATTTGAATAGTACTCTCCTATTTTTTTAGCCATCCATACTGATAAAGATCCAAATATATCATCCAAGACTTTAGCCTGTTCTTCAGGCATTCCCCATTTATTCTTATCTGTTAATATTTTGAGTTTAGATGCTTCAGTTAATAATTCATACTTTGAATTGTATTCTTTCAATAAGTCGATTATTTTAATGTCCTTGTTTTCTTCAAGTGTGTTTACCCCAAATTTATTGTTGTATTCTTTTAAGATCTGAATAATCTTTTGATTGTTTGTTGTATTACTCATGGTTGTTTTGTATCTATTAGTATAAATATTCAATTCATACTAAAATCAAATTAAAAGTAATCCCTAAAACTGTCATTCATAATTTTTTTAACTCTCCAAGAATCAGCATAATCTGAAATTCTAAACCATAAAGCATCGAAAGCACTACAACCAATACCTTCTTTAACTAAGTACCAGTAATCACCCAAAGAATCAATATCTGAACAATAATCCTCGTTTAAATATCTTTTAATTAATCTTGGTAATGTATTTGTTATTTTTAATTTTGTACGATAACTATTACCATACTTAAATTCAATTGGTACCGCATCTACATCCAAAAATGTTCCATTTAATTCATCCCAAACTTTATCATAATATTCATCTTGATATGCTGTGTTATATGAATTACTATACAAACTGAATAATTCACTTTCAATATCATCCAAATAATTTTTGAATAAGTAATTCATGGTATCATCATCGCTGAATAAATCCATAACATTTTCGTTTGTAATATGAAATTCGTAATCACCGTTATCGTCTTCAGTCCCAATTCTTTCAATCACATCAGTTACATCCTCACTTGGAATTCCGATTAGAACTTCTCCATATTTTTCAACTATTACTGATCTGAGTAGTTGTTTATTCTCTTCATTTAGTTCATCATAAACATTTCTCATTAAATCAATATCATTTCTGTAGAAAGAAAATGGTTCCCAAAAATCACCATTTAAAACACTTTTAGCAATTTCTTGAGGAGAAATGTCTCTACCACTATCCCTGAAAAATTTCGATAAATCATCTAAATCTCTTACCTCATAGAAATAATCTGTCCCATCATGACTGACACTGCCCATAGAACTAATGATTGTATTTAATACCTTTTCCTCATATCCATTTTCTAAAAGATAATTATAATAATCATTATTATATTCATAATCATCTAATTGTAGATATTCAAGAGCATTACCCCAATCCAAATATTTCAACAATGTTCTGAAGTCATCGTTGAAATATGGAAGAACCTCATCAATTCCTTCAGAATGAATTTTGTCCAATATTTTTTCTGCTTTCGGATTCAAAGTATTTTGTTATTTTAAAAATTTCAATTTATATAACGTTTGATTAATAAGTGTACAAACATTATCAATTTCATTCTGTAACCAACTATCTTGGCAACAGTCTCTTAAATCTGTGACTTTATCACAAAGCTTTTCAAAGAATGAAATAGTACCTTCAACACTTTTATAATCAGATAAGGGATAACTTTTATAACCTCTAATAATTCCATATTTGCCTTGATATGATTCAACAATTATATCTATAAAACCAACAATACCATCATAATATCCTTGTAATGCAATATGTTCTGCGTATGATTCTGTTTGAAGGTGGAATGCGTGAGTTTGTGTTCTTGAATGTAATAAAATTGAAATCATCTCAACGAATTCTCCACTGTCAGATGTTTTTTGTTCTTGTATTATTTTTGGTGTTATTGATTCTTTTTTAATTTCCTGAAGAAATCTTTGTGTTAAATCTGTTTTCATAATTTTTTATTTATAAATATATATATAACATAAAAAAAGGAGACAATATCTGTCTCCCTTTTATTAGGACCGAATGAATCGGACTCCACCACCTTGTTTGTGAACAAGGAAACTACTTGTGGCAAGAACTATCTTTTTCTACCTTGTGACAGGTTTTTTCAGCTTTCTTACAACAACTCTTCTTTGCTGGACAGCAAGATGCCATAAGTACCACAAACACACCAAATAAAAACAATCTCATATTCACGTATTTTAAAAGTTTATTTTGTAATCAGAGTTTCAATCTTTGATTTGACAATCTCTGTTATATCATAAGTATTCACACCAGTTGTAATTATTGAATCTACCAACTTATCATAGGGAATATGAATCAAAAAGTCAACTCCATTGAAGAATGTTAAGGAATTTTTAAGTTCCAATGATCCGTGAATCATCTTGAGAAATAGTTTGAACTGAACATCATTGATGAAGTTCTCATTAAGGATTGTTCCGAATTTTTCGTTAACAATTTTGATGTTATAAGATGTTGTGTTCATTTGTTTGGATTTTAGTGTCAATAATTTAATAACCAAAAATAACTGATAAAAGTTCAAAAGATATTACCATATTTTAGCAACAACCGAATCAACCAATTTAATCAAATTATTTATATTTTTCTCTTTATCAATTGTGTTTGATACATAAGAAACAAATTCATGCCCGAAATCATATTTATCCATTACAAATTTGAACTCCCCATCACTATTCATAATATACAAATCAGCACCTTCCCTCCCATGTTCTAAATGGTAAACTAATTTAAACTTTTTTGAATTAAATTCAAATATTCTTGTGCTTCTTGTATTACTACCAATAGTTTTTGTTTCGTGAATCACATTTAAGGTTTCTATTGAATTTGTCTTTTTCATAAATGTTAATTTGATTATGGATTAGTAATTAATGTTTGATATATTCTTTTCATTGAAGTTGGATGCGAATTCCATTGCTTCTTCCAAAGTATTCCAACGTGTGTCAGTCCACAAAGAGTTCCAAGTTGCATTATCTTTCTTTCTTGTTGCCAAGATATACCAACTTAAACTATGTCTTTCAATGCTGATGTAAAAACCATTCTTTCTACAATTCCAAGATATAGTTGGTCTAAAACCCGTCTCTACTTTCTGAGTGAATGTTGTCTTGTTGAATACTTTCTTTTCCATTAGATGTTTTTTTGAATGTCTCTTTGAATATCTTTCTCCTTTATAGATTCCCTTTTATCGTGGTTCTTTTTTCCTTTTGCTAAAACAATATCAACTTTGATTAAACCTCTTTCACTACTGTACAGTCTCAAAGGTACAATTGTTAATCCATTTATCAAAGAATTCTTTAGTTTTTTTAACTCATTTTTTTTCAACAAAAGTTTTCTTTCTCTTTTGGGTTCTCCGTCTGATAAAGATATTGAAATATTTTTAACATAAAGTTCACTACCTTTGAAATAACAATAGGTGTCCGTCATGTTGATTTTACCATTACGTATTGCCTTAACTTCTGTTCCAGTTAATACAATACCTGCTTGGTATGTATCCAAGATTGTATATTCAAATCTAACTTTCTTATTTTCTATGTTTATATTATTCATCGTATTAAAGATCATCCCTACACCATATAGGAGTTTTTTCTCCAACGTATGCACAGTTTACGTTGAATTCAAAATATTCAATTGCGTCTTCTTCTGACATATCCCTACAAAGGATTTCGATACACTTTGATATTGAATAAATCAATCTCATTGAGTGTTCATCGATTCCAATAATCGCTTCATCAAATCCGTCAGCCTTCAGAATTTCATCTTCAGGAAACCATTCCAAGATTTTATCTATCATAGTCTTCCTCCTCATCTTCGTCATATTCAACTTCCCAATTGGCTTCATAGAATTTGTCATTTACATACTTTTCCAATTGTTCAGCAACTTCCAAATATTTTTTTCTTAATTGGTGGAATTGTTCATCCTCTATTTCTTCAAAACTTGAATATTCTTTGAAACAATAGTGGAATCCTTCATCTCTCATTTTGGCGTGGAGATATGTCCAGTTTTCTGCTTCTTGTGCTTTCATAATTATTTATTTTATGAGTTTATTATTTTTTGACCACCCCATTCAGTTCCATCATATGAAACAGTTTCCATTTTATCAACATCAACAATAACACCCCAACCCCATTCAGATTGATAAAATACCTCATTATCTTTAAGTTTTTCAATCATTAACCAATTTTCATCCAAATCTTCAATAAGTGAACCATTTTTTGGTTGGTATTTTATTTCTCGTTTGTTGGTCAAAGAAAACCCTATTGTTTCTCCGTAAGCATTTAATTTAATTTTATTTGGTAAATTCATATTCATATTTTTGTTTTGATATTTGTTCTATTCTCTCATCAAAAGTCTTACAACCATTTCTTTTTCCATCTAAATAACACCATACCAAATTGAATTTTTTTATCATTTCAATGCCACCTTGCTCAATTTTATCAAGTAATGTTTGTTCTATTTTTGTTAATTCACTTTTCATAATTTATTATTTTTGTTTTGAATTATTAAATTAGGTGAGTTCTATGTAGTACATACATTTTTCATCGTTGTACCCACCACCATCTCTTCCATCAAACCATCTATCATTCACAAAATAGATTGGAAACTTCTCACCAGAAATTTCATCAAATCTATATTCTTTCTGTTTAATTTCAAACTCTTGTGAGTTTTGTTGTGCAAGACTTGTGTATCCATCAAGCCACACTAAATCACCAATATTCTTTTCCATAATTTTATTTTTGTTCAACTATGTCCTTTATAACTAAATCAAACTTACGTTCAACACCATGATTTGTGTTCTCCATAATCGCCATTTGAACCCCTAATGTGGTTGGGTCAATCATTGTTGGAGAAAATATGTAGTTTTCACCATACTTAGCATCTAAATACTGTCTGATTTCACTTAAAAAATCACTTGCTGTCAATTTTGTTTTCATAATTTTATTTTTTTAAAAGAATTTTGTTTCAAAAAATTTTAAAATCATATCTCACACTATATACTATATCTTCAAACCAATCATCTTTATTCAATCCGTTCACTATTTTATCTTTCCAAGATTTTATTTCATATAGATAAATCACATCAGGATTAACATTTTCAATTTCTTTAAACCATAAATTCATACCACCATCCCCTTCTCTATACATTGAAGTTCTGACACACCATTTTTCATTAGGATATTGTGTTTCCTTTGGTTTTGTATGTTCGTCTTGTAATGGTCTTTTCACTAATTTAATTTCCATATTTTATAAGTTTTGTTCTGAAAATTTCGCAAAAATTTGTGTTAAAAGTAATAAATCAAAAATTATGAATTTGATTCTGTTTTAACTACCTCTTCAACATCTGTTATAGATTCATCTAATATTTCCCAAAAAGAATTTGGTAACTCTTCAATCAAATTCTCTTTCAAATATTCTTTGATGAAATTTAAGTTATTCATCGTGTTCCAAAGTTTGTGTTCGTCTATTTTCATAATAATTTTTAATAGGTGAAGACACTACCTGATAATATATTCACGTTTGACAATTTTCTTTTGGTCATTTGCGTATCTTGCGTTTACATCTGACTGAATATGTGCTTCTGCTTCTTCTAAAGAGTGCCAACCAATTTTATAAGCATACATAGATATATCTCTTACTTCACGCAAGTAACGCCAAAAATAAAGCAAGTAACGTCTTTGAACGTAATACCATTTTTTACCACTTGCTTCTGTTTCAATAATAATTCTATAATTCATAAAGTTTTTATTTTAAAATGATTTAATTTTTACAAAGGTAGGAAATAAGTTTCAATAAAACAAAAAACCCCAATAAATTTCTACATTTATTGAGGTTTTTAATATATATTGACCAACATAAAGAAAGGGAGTTGGGTTGTGAAATATAAATATATCAATATTTTCAAAAAATCTTATTTATAATAAAAAAAAGTTGTTTTTCCACCTTTTCTGGTAAATTTTTTTTATTAAACCATTTGCACTCATCGTGTTCATACCCATCTCTAGCACTATCCAAATCAATATCAATCTTTCTTGGAATATCATACATAAACAAATAGAACTTCATTCTTGATCCACCATTCAATGTTGCAACATAATCCAAGTTATCAATAATCTGAAGTCCAGTCTCTTCCCTAAATTCCCTTATAGCCCCATCTTCAATCTTTTCACCCTTTTCCAAATGTCCCCCAGGAACTGACCATATACCAGGTAAGCTTCCCTTCTGACTACGTTTACACAATAAACATTGATTCTTATATTTTAATAATATACCAGCACAATTTCCCATAATGAATTATTATTATATTTATAAGTATGAAGTTAAGTATAAACGGAAACAATTTCAAGGTAAAAGTTCAAACATCCCCAAAAGAAACTCAGGAAGGGATGATGAACAAAACCTTTGATAAAACATTCAACGGAATGTTATTTGTTATGAAAAACCAAGAACATTGTTTTTGGATGAAAAATTGTATTATACCCTTGGATATGATATTCATTGACGGTGATAAGATAACAAAAATTCATCATAATTGTCCCCCTTGTGAAGATGAACCTTGCAAAAACTATTGTGGTGAAGGTGGTTATATCTTGGAAGTAAAAGGTGGGACTTGTAAAAATATGGGAATAAAAAAAGGGGATGTTGTTACATTCCCCCTTTAATCTTAACCTTTTAAAACTTTATTTATTATTCTTCTGAAGTAGTTTTCATTAACATTATCACCCTTTTCTGCTCGTATTCTACCTCTCAATATTTCAACAAATTCATCTTTAATCATTCCAATAAATTCTGTTGTTTTGTAAGGTCCGAATCCACCACCTAAGGCTGATGCTTGGAAATTTGTAATACATTTGTGTCCTCCACTATTGTTTTTGATAACATCATATGCTGTAGTATATATGGAATCCAAAACAGATAATTCAAACTCACTTAATTCAACAAAAGGTTTTGACATTGTTTTACTAACAATCTTTTGCCATTCTTGTAAACCTTTTTCATAATCTGGATATTTTTTAGATAAAAAGTTTTCGAATTTTCTTGGTATTTCATTATACCCTTCGAGGGTATCACCATAAAAGGAAACTAAATCTTTCGATGTAAATCCAACACTTTCACCAGGAACAAATCTTTTACTATTTTCAGCAACTTTCTTGAGTCTAGCGGCAGTTATCTTAATCTCACTTAATTCACTTTTGTGGTTTTCAATAATACCTCTATTTATTTCACCTAAGTCAATACCCTTCAATCCTCTTTGTTCTTTGAACGGATTGCAAGACACTTGTAATAATCCAACAGAACCCCATGTAATTACTTGAAAATCAGCATCAGGATAAGTGTAGAAACTAGCATATCTATCATAAGAACCTGGCTTTATCATACTTCCACCACCATCCTTAATAATGATTCCATCCTCAAACTTTTGTTTTTTGTATGTCGCCATCTGTTGCAGATAGTTTCCTCTATTCTGTTGTAATTCTTCAACACCTACCCAACCTTCTTGTTTCATTATCTCTCTAATCTTATTAAAGATACTAATCAATGATGGTTCACATTCCATTACCAATCTGTCTAAGAACCCAGGTTTGTTTTTAAACGCCAATAATAATTTATTGGTAACCAAACCCATCATCATCTTATTTCTTTCAACAGGTTGTCCTTTGTCCAATTTGAACATATAATTGATTACATCATCCATAGTAATTCCCATGGCTCTGAAGTTAGCGGAATCAACTGTTGAAATTAATTTTATATCGGCTTGTGGGAACAAATCTCTTGGTGATAAAACACCTGATATAGTTTCCACGTTTGATCTTGCTGACTTGAAACTTGTTGATGTATCTTTCTCAACACCAGATTGAGTATCGTGGTGATCAGTATGAATAACAAACATTGGTTTACCATGAGCAAAGTCAACCAATACTGGCATAACATCACCACTAGCGTCGGGTTTTTTAATCGCCCATTCATCACCACCGTATTGGATAATTTCAGCATCAACAACTTTGATACCGTTGTTCTCCAAGTATTTTTTCATTCCTAAAGCGGACGTTACACCGTCAAGTCAAAGGTCCTGATGAAAGTAGACCTTCGCTTTTTTGTAGCGATTTGCAAGAGAATTAATATCTCTTATTCCACTTTCAATCAGGACCATTTTGGTTTTAATTGTATTCATTTATTTTTTTATTAATAAATATAATCACAAACAAAAAAAGGAGCTTATTTAGCCCCTTCTTCAAATTCTATTTTCATTTGTTTCTTATTATCAACAAACGCTTGGACTCTTTCAGTTCCAATCTTTGTGTAATTTGGACTCAATTCAATTCCAATCCATCTTCTATCCAATATTTCAGCAGCAACCATTGTTGTAGCACTACCACAGAAAGGATCTAAAACAATATCATTTTTATAAGTAAGAATCTTTATTGCTTTGGTAGGGATGTCCATGGAGAAAGTTGCCTTTGTTAGTGTCTTGGTGTCGGCAAAATAACTCCATTGTCCATAAACCAACTCCATAAACTCTTTCTTGTCTTCATCAAGATATGTCATCTTGGTTTTACCATCTTCTTGAACAACTGGTGTTCCTGTCCATTGTGATTGTCCTTTGGTTTGTTTTTTATGAAACTTCTTATACGCCAATATAACACATTCTTTTGGGTTATAAATATACGGACTTGATCCGCTCATCCAAGAACCCCAAGCAGTAGTTTTACTTCTATGTGGGGATTGTTCATCCAAATCTACAACACCAAAAAAATTGAACCCGACTTTTTTCATTAACATCCAAAATTCCCCAACCATAAAAACTCTACCACCTCTTTCTTGTGTATTGATTTCATAAGGAATGTTGATAGCAATCCTACCATCATCTTTGAGGACTCTGAAGACTTCTGTTAACCATTTCTCAGTCCATTCCCAATATTGTTCCATAGTTATTCCATCATTGTATGTATCGTAAGAGATGTTACAATTATATGGGGGTGATGTGATAACCTGATCAATACTTTTCTCAGGCATTTCACCCATCACTTTAACACAATCACCATTGATGATTTTATTTACAAAATTTTCTATCTTATTTTCCATTATTAGTTTTTATTATTTTTCACCAGGGTTTAATAAACCTTTACCGTATTTTTCCATTCTATCATAATACCTAAGTTTAACCCTTTCAGAGATTGGTATAGCACTTCCTTCTTCGTCTATCCTTACAAACTTAATATTTGTTGATACAACAACCTCTTGGACACCAGTATAAACATTATGTTTTCTAACTTCCATGTAGAGCGTGATTGAAGTATTTCCAAAGTCCTTTACTGTTGCGTAGAACTTGATAATGTTTCCAACCTTAACAGGATTTTTAAAAAGTAACTCATCAATTTTGATTGTTACCATTCTTGGTGTATCACATATTTGGGCAGCATACGCTCCTGCACTTTGATCTATTAATCCCAATATTGTTCCACCGAATATATTATCGTGGACACCATTGTCTGATGTTTTACAAATGTATGTTGTAACTAGTTCCATGTCTATTCAAAATCTTCTATTTTTGTAAATACTTCTTTTAATTCACTCCATTTCCCTTTGTAAGTTGTTGCTCTTACAGGCCTATTATCAATCCAGTGGTAGATTTGCCCATCCTTACATCTGGGTTTATCCATAATCAATCCATGGAATTTAAATCCTTTCAATCTTAACCAATCTTCGGTAACATGTCTATCTTTACTTTCTCTTGCAGTGAAAAAAGTTATAATATTTCCTTCATCATACCACTTATTAAGGAGTATTCTACTTTCTTCAAAGTGTAAAGCGAATGGGAATAAATGTGAATCTTCATTTCTGATGTCCTCACATATTGTTCCATCGATGTCGATTAAATAAACTTTATTCATTTAGTTTCCAGTTGATTAATATGATGTTGAAGATACCACAAAGCTTTCTTAAGATCCTCAATTTCTTTTGATTTATCTTTCTTTCCCGCTCTACTAATATACTTTACAGTGTTACCTAAAGCAAATCCAAGTTCCCAAGCATCAATAACTTTTATTGCTTCATAAACATTCGAGGCGCCACCATAATGATCGGGGTGATTTACATTTTCTTTCTTTTCCCAAGTTTTAGTTACGGTCTCCATTTGATGTCTTCTTTTTTAGATTTATTCATATTTTTTCCCGTTTTTTCATAATCTTGGACAAGTTGTTCAACTATGTTATCCAAAGGATTGACTCCATTTTCTTTTTGGGATTGATAAACGGATAATGACACATCTTTGGTTTCCTTCCAACCTTTTGTGTTGGTTAATGTGATTCTGATTTTTAATGATTCCATATTATTATTTTGATTTTAACAATAAAAAAAGGTTCTAACTTAAGTCAGAACCTTTCATATTTGGAATTTAATTTCTTATAAACCAGATAATTGATTTGTTTGTTCTGCCCAAGTCCAATTGAATGTTGATTTGTTTGCTCCCACCGTTCTATTTGTCACATCAACCACATAAGCATCAGTTCCATTTCTAAACACACTACTCAATGTTACATTCGTATTAAGTATAACTTGTAAGTTTGAAAAAGTCAAAACCCCATTCAATAAATTATCAATTGAACAAGTAGAATTTGTTGGGTTGGTGATAGATAAATCACCTCTTCCATTGATTGATGGGTCTGGAAAATCAAAGAAGAATATGTTTTCAAACGCTCCTCTCGGACAAGATCTAAAATCACCCAATTCAGCTTCAGGACTTCCTTTAATTGTTCCATTTCTGATTGTATGTGATGCGAGATATGTTCCTTCAGGACCGTCAATTTCCAATGCGTGATCTGTTGCATTTCCACATATTACAATAAAGTTATTTAATGTTCCACCCCAAGATTGATCAGTATCAATAGCATCATCACCTGAGAACCAAACAATCAAGTTATTAACATTAACAGTTCCACCAAAGAACTCAACGCCATCGTCTTGATTTCCAACAATTTCGATGTTCTCAATGATTGTTCCGTTTCCAACACCACCCAATGTTAAACCATTGATTTCATTTCCATTTCCGATATTTGCTCCACCATGACGGATTGATACATATTTCAATACACCTGAATTGTCCGTTGGGTTAGTTCCACCGTATAAACCATTCTCATCTGTTGTTGGGATTCCTTCAATTTGGATTTCATTTGCAGATGCTGAGATTGGGGCGTAACCCAATATAATAACACCACCCCATAATCCTTGTGATGTTGGATCCAAGTTTGGTGATGTGAAGTTTCCTTGTTTAACTTGTTCTGGTGATATTTCATCAGCAACTGATGTGAAGATGATTGGTAATTGTGATGTTCCTTCGGCAATGATTTTACCACCTCTGGCAACCAGTAATGCGGTTGCATTGGCACCAGTACCAGCTTGTCCTTTGATAATTGTTCCCGGCTCAATTGTAAGGTAAACGCCACTGGTTACAGTAATTCTGCCCGCCAATTCATAAACATTGTCTGATGTCCAAGTTGTGTTTGTTGTGATGTTTGTTGTTACAATAACATTTGTTGTTATTCCTTGACAAGTTCCATCAACACAAACTTGTCCGTTTGGACATACCACATCCATACAAGCATCCTTTTGTTTACACGATTGTAGAATCGATAAAAGGACAAAAAATAAAATAAAAAGTTTTTTCATAAAATTGTTTTTTTGGTTTATTAACTGTTAATAATTAACATAACGTAACCAATAAAACCATTTTTTAATATTACCTTATTGTTAAGTTTTTTGACTGAAAAATATATGATAAAACTTTCCTTTTCATTAGGGGTAATAACGTTTCTTCGAATGGGACTTCTTTTTCACAATGTATATGAAATGTTGGTAACTCATTGTTTGTTGATATGAGGTGGGTAAATAAATCCGAATCAGGTTTTTCAGTAAACGTTGTCTTCTTAGTGTCCTTATATTTTCGAATATTATACTCCCAAATCTTAATATTTTTATTAGATTTGGTATAGACATAACCCTTCTTAGATGTTAAATTGTCTTCATTCAAAATCGATACAACTTCAATGGAATCGTAAACTACTGTCCATATTGATTTGATAATATTGAAATAATCCTGAAGTTTTGCATCACTATATTTTAAAATATTGTTAAGTTCAGTCCTTTCAGTTTCACTTAATCTTGGGATATCCTTTGTCCTTATATCAGTATAAACAATCTCGTCATCAATGTTCTTTAATGATTTATCAATGTACAATACCTTTCCTGTTTTGATTATATTTCGAACATTGGCTAAGTGAAGGGTTATTTCCGTGAACATTGGATAAACTTTCATTTCTTCTAAATGAATATTTAATTTCTGAAAGTAACCCAACAGAACATATTGTTTTTGTTCCGTATCCATAACACCTTGGAATAACCAATCAGTATCCATTAAAAACTTTAATTTTTTCATAATATCAAATATAATTAAAGTTTTGATTAAAATAAATTAATTTGTTCTCATGACAACGAATTCATGTGATTTTCCATCAGCAGTTTTAACTGTTTCATATTCATATCGTCCATCGTATCTAGCCAAAACACCTATACCGTCACTTTCAACTATATCCTTTGCTACATCTGTCATATTGACATAACTACTTAATTCATAACCCATTTCCTTCAACCAATCTATTTCATCAGTGTTTCTTATATAGTAATCGACTTTTTCGTCAATCATATCATCAGTTGGTTCTGTATCTGGTTCTATACTATCTAATTCTTCTTGAGCTGTTTCAATATTTGATTCTATTTCTTGTATTTGTTCATCTAATTCATTGTATTCATCAGAGTTATGTTCGTATTCATCTCTTTGGTCTTCTTTTTCAGATTTCAAATCTTCCATTTCATTGATATAATTCTCAAGTTGTTCTTTTCTTTCTTCTTCTTCATCAGTTAATTCAAAATCATCTTCATCGAAATATATGTCAGGATTATTACGAATGTCATCTTCATAAAATTCTCTCATTTCATCTCGTATATCATCCTTATCAATATTATCTTCAATTAACCAACTTGGTAAATTTTCAAGCCCAGTATCATCTAACAATTGTTCTTGATCTTTTACAGCAGCATCATAGGCATCATCATACGAACCAACCATATATTCTTGATTTCTAAGTCCAACAACCTCAAAATAATATAAAGCACCGTATGAATAACTTTGAGGCATGATATAATAAACATCAGCATAATCTCCTTGTAATTCTTCTATTTCTTCTTCCAAATCAAATATTTCGTCCGCTAAAGGAGATACCTCTTCAGGTTCTAATACCCCATCAACATTATCATATCTTTCTTGTAATTCCTTTAATCTTTGTTGTTTGGTTTGAAGTTCAACTTTTGTGTCCTCATCCATTTCGTTTAATTTTCCCTCTGATACCAAGAATTGGAATAAGGCATTTGCCATCAAACCTTCATCATCAATATTTGGGTTGTCTAAATCCCATTCACCATCTTCTCTTCTTTCATTAGCATCATCCAATTTTTTTAATTCTTCTTTTCTGATTCTTATTCTTTCCATTTCAGAACCATAATCACTAATATTTCCTTTGACTTTAGTATTACCGATACTAGCGATTTTAGTATTATTAATGTTAAGATTACCATCAATGTAGGCGACATTACCTAAACTATACATGTCCTTTAACCCATTCAAATTTAAGTTACCTGTTATGTAAAGTGGTTTTCCTCCAAATTTTTTAATACCAAAAACTTTTGGGTTAAATGACGCCGAAGTAATTAATTCAATATAATCTTCAGGGGATATCTTATAATATTCAGATTCATCTTGTTCTTTTAACAATTTGATTAGTCGTTTGAACTGTTCTTCGTTTAATAATATTTTTCTCATTAAAAAGTATTTTTGTTTAATTTACATATAATAAATATATCAGATATTTATTGTTGAATCTAATTCATAAATTATTTAAATCGATTTAAGATGGCAGGATGCGGATGTAAAAACAAACAGAACCAACCAACCCCTTCAACTCCAGCGAATCAACCTCAACCTAGTGCTGAGAAACCGCAAAATAGTACAATTCAGGAGTCAATCAAAAAAGTAGTTGAAAAGTATTATCAGAAAAAATAATATTTTTGATGGGGAGGTAAATTGAAGGGGGCATTATTTGTCCCTTTTTTTATTTATATTGTCATAATTTTTTTGTATACATTAATTAAAAAATTATGAAATACATAAACACATTTTCAAAGGAGGGTTTCGTCAATCTATTTGCTGATTACATAATAAAAAATATTGATCCCATCCACAAATCACGTTTTCAAGTTATTGATTTTAAATCATTTTTGGTTGTATATGGTTCAACATCCTCTGATGTTGTTTTGGACTTAAATAAACTTAGAGACACCTTTGTTGAACAACATAAATCTTTAATTGATTTTCTAAATCTAAAACATATTAACATCATTGACTTAATTGATTATAGAGAACCACTAAATTCAAATGAATTTCATTTCACATATTACAATAGTGATAGACCAGTATTCAATCAAAAGGTAATTGATGAAGTTAATAGAGAAACAGAATATAACAAAGAGTTTTTGAATAACATAAATTATACAGATAGGTTGGAGTTGGAATTCTATTCTCCATTTATGTCTCAGAACTTAAATGTTGTCAATTCAACAAACTTTATGTCCGTGTCCTCATCTTTCCCTTATGGTTATAGTTTAAATCTTGGTAGGAGAGAGTTTTATTATGGTGAGTATGTCTGTAATCATCTGTTTGATATTTTGGTCACAGATAAGATTCTATTCAAATATACCTCAGATATAATTGATGATGATTTGAATGTTGATATTGTTTGTGATTCAATATATGATTTAAAAGATATTAAATCATTGGTGCTTGATGTATTTGACTTTAACTTTAATAAGTTCGTCAATGACTATCTAAATGAATTTGATATTGAAAATGATATTACTAATCAGTTGGGTGAGAAACCTTGGTTGGTTAAAGATAGAATGAAAGATTTGATTATATTTTAAATTAAAAATCCCCACCTTATAGAGTGGGGATTTGTTGTTTTAGTTAATTGTGTATAATTCGAAATATACATACAATGGACCTTCAAAGTTATCAGCTCCTTCGGTTGCGGGATTTGCGTTATATAACTTAAATTCCAATCCTGTAGGACTACCTCCTGTAGAAATTAAATAAGGTATTGCATTATCATCACCTGTCTGACTATAATATACCGAGAACTGTACATACACATTGTCTATTACAGTTAAATCCAATGCTAGATTATTGATGTAAAATGTTACATTACTAGTAAACGCGGATGTTGGTGCTGTTACCGCTGTAATATTAATAATGTCAATAATCCCAAATGTTGTATCGACTGTAACGGTATTAGTTACATCCAAATCCAATTCATAATGTTTGGTGTTTTTGTTCACATCAACTCCATTTACACTTAAAGTGTTTGTGATTAATTTGTCTACTTTTAATGGCATAATTTGTTTTTTTTTTAGTTTAGTTTATTGTTTATTCTTCATTATTTTTTGCAAGAATATCAAATTTTTTGGGTTTTCCTAGTTTTTCCAAATGGGTATTAATTTTTTCTTTTAATCTTTCAGGAATAACATTTATACCCATATTTTTGAATTCCATTTTTTCTTTGTTTTCAGTTTCCATATTTTTTAATTTAATTTTTGGTTTATTATGGTAAAAATTCTAATGTTACTTCTTGATTTTCAAATAAGAAAAATTCAACTTCGAATGATATTGTAACTTCAAGGTCACTTACCAATGGGGTTGGATTCAAGTCAGATTCGCCAACATTTAAAAGAACGTCTATCAGTAAATCATCTCCATTCGTATCAATGAAATTTACAAAGTCAGTTTGAATGTAAATCGTATCCCCATTTGTGTCCCATCCTCTATTAATTAAACCTAAAGATTCTGTTACAAATACCGGTGCTGACGGAAACCAAGCCACAGTTCCACTTGTTTTAAATGATGGAGGTATTACAGGTGCAAGATTTCCATTTTTTATAATTAATGTCCCAAGATAAATAAAGTAACTAGTATCACCATTTAATATAACTGAACCAACTACTTTGTATCCTTTTAAATTTAATCCATTTTCACTGGTGTCTTGGATTTTTATACAAGTTTGTTCTAACTTGGGTGTAATAATAAATGGTTCATCATAATAAACCTGTGTTGTTATTGTCGGACATAACTCAGTACCATTTTGTACTATTGTTGTCGCGTTTACCGAATTTGAGATGAGACTATCAACTTTTAAAGGCATTGTATTTTTATTTATTCGTTTATTTGTTAATAAATATTTACAATATCAATAAAGTCATTATATTGTGAAATTAAAAATCCCCAATCTTTAATAGAGTGGGGATTTAATTTTGTTATCCTGTAACTTTAATTGTTTGTCATTTTAGGTGAATTCTTTTTTATAAACTCTGAAATGAGTTTAAGTAAAACTTCCTTATCCCCTTGTGTTCGTTTTAGTGTCTCTAACAATGAGTTCTCTTTTTTTTGTAGTTCTTGTCCCATATTTGATTATTTACTATAAATAGTGATTACCGATGAAAATCACTATAATATAAACTTTTTAATTATTTCAACGCCTTCAGTTAATTCATTGAAGTCAACTTCAGGGGCAAATAACATTGGGACAGGTTCATCTGATTCACTTTCGTCAACCAACATAAATGCCGGAACGTAATCCTTACCTGTTATTTCAACAAACATATCAAATTCATCACTATACTCATCAATGTCTCTATCATAGTATTTGATATTATTCTCTTTCAACATCTCTTTAAAGTCAACACAATGAGGACATCCTTTCATTGAGTACACAACAACCAACTTATTATCCATTGATTAAGTTTTTAACGATTGTATTTAATTCTCCTTCAGTCATTATTCCTGACTTGGTAAATACTTCCCCACCATTATTAAATGCCTTTGTTGTTGGTACAGCTCTGACACCTAATTCTATGGCATAGTCCCCATTGTGTTCAACGTTCATTGTGTACATAGGTATTTGAGAGTTTTCAGCAACCTTCTCAAAGGTGGGTTTAAACATCTTGCACGGCATGCACCAATTTGCCCAAAAGTCAACTATGACTTGTTCTCCATTATTAATTTTTGATTTTAATTCTTCGCTTGTAATTTCCATTATTTGTTTAATTTTATAAGATTATGTAAAGTAAATTCGGCAACATTCAATCTATCTGCCGTAGTAAAAATAAATATATTAATACCCCCTTTTATGTAAATAAGAATTCCACTTGAGTCATATTCAACCAATCTGTCCACCTCAACAATCTTATGGTCAATGACTTCCTTATTCACATATATAAGATATGATTTGTTAAGGAATTTCTCAATTTTTTCCTTATCAATTTTTTCATTTTCAAGATATAAGATTGATGGTTCGACCTTATATCGTTCCTTGAAGATTCTAGTTATTCGTTCATCAATGGAGTAGTTCATTTATAAAGTTTGTATTTGGTGTTCCAATTAAGTTAAAGGATGGTTTATATATTTCAATTGAGCTATTGTCAAATCTCAATGTTCTATTTATTTTTTTTCCTCTTTGTCCTGGTGTCATATATATTTCCTTAAGGTCATTAAAGATAATTTTCCCTTCAAGTTTCACCCCTTTGTATTCAACAGAATAATTTGGTAGTTCAAATATATTATTATCCATTATATATTTAATCCGTTTGTCCATTTCTTCCAAATATGAATCCCAAGTTATGTCCAATTGTTTATTAAACCTACCTAGACTTTGAACTCTAACCAATTCAATATTATCTTCATCTCCATATATTTTGTACTCCACAGAAGCTCTTTCCTCCCCTTCTATGTCACCAACCCTAATTGATATAATGATTGATTCTGGACGATTATTGTAAGTTCTAACACAATTTGATTGAACAATACTTTCCATTGAATATTCTTGGAATGTTGTTAATAAGACTGGATAATAGTTATCCATTGGTTCTTCAACAATTTCTTTAAATCTTGGGTTATACATTCTTTGATATCTTGGGTCTTTGAATTTGGCAACCTTCTCACTCCAAATAAAATGTTCGGAATTAAATTCAGTATATGTTTTTGATTTCCAAGTTACTGGTTCAAATTGACTAAGTTTATCTCTGAATTCCAAATGGTCAATGAATGTATTATGATTGATTGATCCATTTATCATAAGTTTGAATATCTCAAAACAATTTAATAACTCATTTTTGGAAAATGAATCCATATAATATGGATAATGTAGATGTTCTACACTAAGTATTGGGGGCGACTCAATAATATATTTAATCACACTATCCTCCTTGGATAATATGAAATTAGCACCAAATAATTCTAAAGCAAATCTCAAATTATATATTCCCCTAACTGTTGTAACTGTATGTAAAACCCTTTTAATCTTATCTCCATTCAATCTATTGACACTCATATAAGCATCAATGAATTTGAACTTATGTTTCTTATATACTTTCTTGGTTATTTGGGGAAATACTGGTTTAAATATATACCAATTGTTTGGTAATTTAACCCCAATTCCATCCAAATAATGTTTATATATTCTGATGTCAGGACTAACAATTGAGTTGTCTAGATTGGGAATATGTTCCAAAAATAAGTCAAAACACTTATTGATTTCTTTTGTATTTAAATCAACTTCTTCAAAAGTTTGTGGTTTAATATTATTTGGTTTGAAATATTGGAATATAACCTTGGATAGAGTTGATAACGGTTTTAAATACCAAGTATTTTTATTGATTGTGTTAAATTTTTGTTTTCTTCGTATTGTATTATTACCAGCATAAATTTCATTTTTCTTGTAATTGTAAGTTACAAATTTAATGAACATATGTTTATTAAAATACTTTTGTCCCACCATTCTATGATTACTATAAAAATAGAACTTGAGTGAGACCTTATCTTCTGAGGTTTCTACTTTAATCCTATATCTATCGTGCCTACATTCTGCAAATTGATTTCCGTAATTACTAACAAAAGATTTGTCATCAAAAAATGTTTCCAATAAACTACCAAAAATATATTCCGGTTGAAAAAAGAATGGATTGTCTTGTTTCGGTTTATCTGATATGTCACAATAATTCTTATATGTTTTTGTTAGATATTTTTCAATCTTATATTCGTATATTACCCCCATATAATTTCTTTTAGAAATTTATAATAAAAAATGGGGAGAAAATCAAGTTTCTCCCCATTCTATTCTATACAAATGTTTCCGCTAATGTCCAAAGTTTGGTGTTCATTTGATTCACCGCCATAATGTTTTTCAATCCTTTGAGTGATGTCTTTCTTCCCTTCTCTGTACGGTAGTCAAGTCCACCTCTAACAAATTTCTCCTGAAGGATATTGAATGTTGTCCAAAGATCGTCAGAGTTGTCACCTTGTCTTTGTGGCGTAATCAACTCCTCATAATCCACGAATGGAACTGAACCCATTCCCCACTTGATTATTGACGCACCCTTAGCAAAATTAAGTTTCTCGTCTTCAGTCAACATTCTGTCCATCATCTTATCAACTGAGTTTTGGATTAGGGGTAGTTTCTTTGCGAAACTTTCAGTCAATTTCTTTACTTCTTCAGAATCAAATCCCATGTGACGGATATTGAATTGTTCTGCTGTTGAAGTGGGGACTGTAAGTCCATTTTTACACACGAGTCGGTATAAACCAGCACCTACATTCAGAGTTGTCATTCCGTTGTGACTGTTACGGATGATGGCTTCAACCAAGGTGTCACCCACTTTTGGAAGTTCACCGTTTCTGAATCTAAGTTCGTGAACCCCGTACATACCTTTACCATTTTGTTTTACTGAAGAAAGTTCCCAACCTTGGTTTGTGAAATTTTCCAAGATGTCCACTGTTGGTACAAAGGTGTACTTGTTAGACATTTTAGGATCAGCTGAAGTTGTGAATACTGCTGGTGCGATAGATTTGATTTCTTGGATTGTCATATGAGATATATTTTTTATTGGTGGATAATTTGATGTCTCAAAGATACATCGAGTTTTTCTTATTTCAAAAACTTTTAAAGGTTTTTTTAGTCACAAGAGATAAAATTATTTTGTTTCAAAACAATGATATTCGTTGTAACCATCATAACTCTTAATTGTCTCATCATTATATTTCACATTTGATAAAGACATTACATAAGACAAACTTTCTTTGAATCCATTAAGTATTACTACTTTAACTCCCATCTCTTTTAATTCATTCAATTTTTCCATTGTCTATATTTTTATTAGTGGATAATCAACTTACAATACTATAAACCAATGTTACCACCAGTTAGTTCCAAGAAGTTCAAAGTATTTTTAATTTAATGAAAATAGTCCAAAATTGGTTTTTTGAAAAACCCCATGAGTTAGTAGTGTTTTAATATCACCCTTTTTAAGTCCAACCACAATGTCTATGATTTGTTTTTGAGTTAACACAATATCATCACCTTTTTCCAGATTCTTATAGCATTGTTCTTTTACCTTATCATAAAAAACTTCTTTGAGTTCGTCCCCAATTAAATCTAATAAATCATTTGGGTTATTCTCAAAGAAGTTTATAAAGGTTTTAATGTATATTTCAACATCAATATTCATGGTTGTTTACTTTTAGCCTACGTAATAAAATTGATCTCCTTGATCTGTTAATATTTCTTTTAACTCTTCAGGAATAATAACATTTGGATTTGAATTTTTCAAGTTGATGAATGATAAATCTTCAAGTCGTATCAGTGATGCTGGTAATTTTTCCAAATTCTTGTTATTAGGTAATGATAAAATTGATAATCTACTAAGTTGTGATATTGATTCAGGTAATGATTTAATAAAGTTATCAAACACCAAGGATTCCAAATTTTTGAATTTGGAGATGGTATCAGGAACAACGAAATCAATTGTTTCTCTTGAAGAGTTGGTTATTTTTAAACTTGTGACAGTTTCAGGTATTGCATTAAATAATTCATCAAACCCATATAAAGCAACAAATTTACCTGTTGAACTACTTGGGTAATCAATAACCAATTTATCTGTACCAGGTTTAATTAAACCTTTCATAAATTCAGGTTTAAATAACTCTTTTATCTCAGGGGCTTTTTGACTTAAGAATTTAACCAAGTCAACTCCATGATCTTCTCTATCCATAAACTGATTTGATGGGAAGTGGAATTGATATCTTTCTTGAGGTAATCCAGTTCTTTGTCCAACTTGCCCATTATCATTTTGAGGGAATATTACATATAAAGGACCGTCTTTAATATATCCTTCAAAGAAGGTTAATCCAGGTCCTGATGTACACCAGTTTGATTCACCACCTCTCACATCTTTAAATCCACCATAGTAGATTGCGGCGTCTTTAGATGTTGCCGAATTACCTTCAATTTTAATTACAACCCAATCATCTCCTTCATATATGATTTGTCCACCAGCATGTTTGAAACCTTCCCTTGTTTTTCTTGCTTGTTTTTTCTCAATTTCCTTCTGTTTCTTTTCAGGTAGTTTGAAATTTGAAAATATGTTAAATAAATCTTTTGGTATTAGTTTGTTAATATCCCTTTGTTCTTGTGGTAAATATTGTTTTACCTTTTCATAGAATTCCAACTGTTCCGTCATTTTGAACAAATCTTCGATATACAATTCTCTATAACTTCTAATAGCGTCTTTAAATTCCTTGGACTGTGGATCCATAGCTTTTAATTCGTCAGTCATAGTTGGGGCAACAAAATGTTTTAACATCCACTGAGTGAACTTACCAACTTTAACTAGTTCCATATCATCGATTGACGCTCCATTTATATCAAAGTTTTCAGGTGCTTTAGTGTCAGGATCGGCAAAAATAATTTGTTTCAATATATCAAAGTTCATGAAACCTTTTGCCTTTGGATTTTTCTCTAATGCTTTTTGAGAAGGTAAAACCATTTTGTCATATAAAACCTTAAATCTAGAATTTTCTACGATGAGTTTTTTAAGTACGGATGTAAATCTCATTTTTGTTGTTTTTTTCTATATAAATATTATACTTTCATAAATTGTCCTTATCAATGATAAAGATAAGGACAAAAATAAAACAAATTTACTAATTAATCATCTTAAAGGAATGGAAAAAGAAAAAAAATGCGGCAGTTGTAGTAAAAGACTTAGTACCTCCCAAATCATAATGGCGGTATTTTCATTTTACATATTATTCGCAGCTATTTACGGTACTGTAAAACTTATTAAAGACATTATATCTATTTTCTAATAAATTTTACATTTAGATATATTATCAAATCACCTTGTCCATCCAATTTATACCCTTTTGATTTTATTCTTAAGGGTTTGGATGTGTCAATTTCTTTTGGTAATTTAATTGATAAAGTACCTTCAGGGTGTGGGATTTCCAAATTATCTTTTTGTATTTCTTCTAAATTAAGATAAGCGTGGTAAACCAAATCATTCTCACGTTTCTCAAAATTATTCTCAGGGTTTACAAAAACTCTAATAACTAAATTACCGTAACTACCATTAAAATAATCCCCTTTATTTTGAACCCTGAAGAATTGTCCATCACCGGCACCATGTGGTATTTTAATTTTAAGAGTTTCAATATTGCTGGTTGTTGTATGTCCCTTACATGTACCACAAACCGTTTTATAAACCATTCCTTGTCCTTTACAGACATTACAAGGTTGATGGAATACTTGGGTGAATAAACCATTCCCCATCTTAACTACATTGAATCCGCTTCCATTACAAGAGGTGCAAGTTTGTTTCTCACCCCCTTGTCCTCCACATCCTGAACACCCTACCTTTCTTTCATACACAATTGTTTTTTCAGGTGATAGGTATGATTCCAAAGCCCCGATATTAACATCGATTACTTTTTCTGGTGCTGAGGTTTTTCTTTGGGTGTGAAACCCTCCGTTGAAAAAGTCGTTAAACATGCTACCAAAATTTCCAAATGGATTTTTTCTTTGGTTGTCATATTGTTGACGTTTTCCATCATCACTCAATGTTTCATAAGCTTCAGATATTTTTTTAAATTTTTCACCATCCCCACCTTTATCAGGGTGATGTTCCATTGCTAGTTTTCTATATGTTTTTTTAATTTCATCTTGTGTTGCTTCCTCGCCAACACCCAAAATACTGTAGTAGTTTTCCATTTACTTATATAATTAAGTATATATTTATTCCGTATGGATTTTTTAGTTGTATTATTTAAAAATAAGGAAAAAAAGAAAATTATAAATAAATTCAAGACTGAAAAAAGAGCTATATCTTTTTTCAAGAAAAAAATTGAGGAAAGTAAATCAGTTATCTTTAATAAAGAAACTGAAAATGGTAACCCATGTAGTTATGAACTTTGTTTGTTAAAAAGAAAGTCAAAATCTACCTCACCAATATACATTAAGGATGAAATAGGGAGACAAATAAAGGTTGAATTGGATAGTGAAGATTATGAGATATATAAAGTAGAGAAGTACAGGATTGAAGAGTTATTTTTGGACTATGATAAAAACAAAAAAATATCATCCCAAGAATTTATAAAAAAATACCTAAACAAATCAGGTATTAAAATGATATCAAAATTGAATAATAAAATTGTTCTTCAGAATGAAGATAAAATAAAATTATTCACATTCAAAACGTGTGATGACTCTGAAAGATTTATAGATTCACTAGTGACTAAGTTTAATTCGGAGGGTAAGAAAGACTGTATCTTTGTAAAAGATTATTCAACTATACATAGAAAATATCTATATAAGATATTAACAGATATCGGATTTCCTATTGATTACCTTCAGCGGTATTCAACAACGTTTCCTTCAAAAAAATAAATTCAATACCTGAGATGTCAATTTTAAATTGTTCAGTATTACTGAAATCATTTAGTTGTATTTTTGTGTTATTAAAGTCATCATCATTAAGTGAGAATACTACAACTGACTTTGATTTTGGATATATGTTACCAAGATCATCCGCCAGTTGAGCGAATCTAATTATTAACCCATTAACACCTTCTTTATTCGTTGCCATAATGTAAGTTTCTTTGGTTTTTCAGGTAAAAGTTCTTCTTTCTTTAGTTGTTTAATTTGTTGGATAAGTTTGTTTTTTTCAGTCTTAACAAATATTTCATCCTTCTGTATTTCCTTCTCCAACCAATCCAGTTGTTGTGACTTGTTCTTCATCGTCTTCTAATTTTAGTTGTTTAGACACAGGTTCACTAATATCAAAATAGAGACCTTTAAGTTTATCTAAATTTTGTTTTTCAAATAGTTTTTTTAATTCATCAACTTTGGTTTCAAATAATCTATCTTTTTCTTCACGTTCCAAATTATATTTGATAATGTTTTTTAGATTATCATAAACCTTCTCGATATCTTCTTCATTTATTTGACTAACATATGAAAACAATCTTTCATTTTTGATTTGTGATTCTTGTTCCATTATTTTTTTCTCATCAACATATTTTTTTGGTAATTTCCATGTTGTTGGGAAACTAATATCAAACGATAAATAGTTTTGTATCTTTCTTACTGATTGTAAATAAGGGAATAATGTCGAAAATTCTTTATATAGGCTCATAATTGAATTAAATAAGTTATTACATAGGATATGGAAATACCCAAGAAAATAAGTTCCCTACTACTCAACAATAGCGGTGCTGGTGGATTTTGTAGTAGGGCTCTTAAAAATCTAAATACAGTTCTAATAACTGTTAAAATAGAGAAAATAAACACAAATAAAAATAAACTATCTAAATTATTCATTATCAGTTTTTTTTCTTTCATCCAAAATTTCATTTCTAAGATTTTGTAATAATGTTTTAATTTCTTGTGCTAGTTTTCTTGCTCTTGTACCAGCACTATTATTACCCTTAAAAAATTTTGTGGTGTCCATAGATAACTCTTCTGTGAGTGTTTTGATTTTTTCTAAAGTTTCCATTTTCTATTAGTTTTATTGATAGTAAAATAAGTTTTTTTGTGATATTGTAAACATAAACGAAGGTTTTTTTATATTTCAAGATTTTTATCTAGTAGTTTATATATCACTCCAATCATATCCAAATCTGATTTAGTAAAAGGTTTTTTAATGTCAAATAATTCATTAAAAAATTCACCGATTGATTTTCTCACTTTTTCTTCTTTTTGATTATAAAAAACGTCATAAAAAAATGTTTTAAAATAATCATAGTGTTCCCCTTTCTTTTTTATTATAATCCCTTCTTTTGAGAAATTATCTATAACTTTATTAAAGCACCACTGGAAATGTTTTTCAACATCCTCATTGGATAAGACAATTTTGGTTTCTGAGGTGTTATTTTCACCTAAGTATGTCTCAACTATTAACATGTTTAAACTATAGCTGAAATCGGAAAATAACTCCATTTTTTCAGGTATAATGTTATTAATCTTGAACCATACGTCAACATCATCGGATGGTATCGGTTTTGATATATATTTAAAAAAATTCTCCATAAGATTGTTCTTATGGAGAAATTATAGTACCAATTTTCAAAATGTATATTATTGAGTTTTTCTATTGTAACCTAATAATTCTTTCATTCTACCAAATTCTTCATTAATTTTAAGTTTTGATTTTTCATCAATTGATTCTAATTTTGTTAATATTTTGTCACCTTCATCTTCCCCAGTTTTATCAACGACAAATGGTTGAGGTGCTTTATTATACGCTTTCTTTTTTACAACACTCAAAAGATTATCTTTTCTGATTTTGTCTCTTTTTTTATTAACATCAGTCTCCACAGAATTTGCCCATTTTGGATTATTTCCTGTTCTTGATGAACCTTTAACCAAATCAGATACCCAATCTTCATTAGGTTCAATTCCATCGTAATCTAAATTTTCTAATCCAGCCGCTGTAAAGTTATCAGTATAGTCTTGAACAGCACTTGATGGTACATACGCTTTTTTAGACATTTTAGCTAATTCACCATTACCTTTAGGGAAATGAGTAGGGTCCATCGAGAATTTTTCTTTCGAACCATCTTTTAGGTAATCACTCATTTTTTTCTGTAAAGATTTCATGTATTCTTTATTTTCTTTACCTGATTCTTTATGTGCTTTTTCATATGTCATTAAACCTTGAGGTTTACCCATAGATTTAAATCTAGTTTTTTGTTCATTAACAATATTCTCAATCAAATTAACCATTTCATTTTCATTTAATTTAATGATATCCCCTTCATGATCTCTGATATGATATTCTATGCTTTCTTTTACAGGATAAGTCTTACCATCAACTTGGAATGATTTTTTACCCGATTTTCTTGCGTTTGCTAACTTACCAGAAAACTCATTACCTTCTTCAACTTCTTTTTCATCAGATTTCATTTTTGATTTTTTACTTTTACGTAAAAGTTTGAAATCTTCAGGATCAATTTTATTGTTTTTGTTTTTATCTAGTTTTTTCTGATTACCAACCAATTTTTTACCCTCACTCATTATTTCTTTATTATAATCACATCGTTTCTCATCATACCAATCACTTGATTTATTACAATATCTTTCAATAATATCTTCACTTTCTTCGTCATTATCCTCTCCTTCAACATTGTCGAATTCACCACTTAACTCTTCCTCATCGTCAAATTCCTCATACATTTTACTACTACCACATTCATTACATTGTCCTTCTTCTAATTCAGAACCACATGATTTACAAGTTTCACCTTCACCTATCGGCTCAATATCATCGTCCTTGTAATAAGGATCCAAATCATCATCATCACCATATAATTCATCATCCAAATCAATATCTTTGGTATTGTATAGATATTCGAATTCATCTGTAGTTGTTGAATCATAATCATAATCTTTCATGAATTCTCTTGGTCTTAATTTAGACGAGAATTCATACTTATCATAATCCCTACCTCCCCTTTCATGTTTAATTTCAGGACTATCAAATCCTTCTTCAACTTCCATTCCCTTTATTTTACCCATTAACTTATTCGCCTTTGATTCCAAAGTTTCGTTAATTGAAGACTTAAGAAGTTTTCTAAGATATTGTTCTGTATTTTTCATTTTTTGTTTTTTATATAAATATATCTATTTTTTATTACCGAGTTCCAATCTTATTAATTTCTCAATAAGTCTTTCGTCTATATTATGTTTTTCACTCAGTTCTTTAATAATTTCTTCTTTTTTAACCGATTTTTTTAACTTTGGTTTTGTAATCTTGATAGCATTTATATCACCCTGATTACAGTATGGAAACTTCTTACATTTTTCTTTAACTTTTACAAACCCACCTCCAGGTATTTGTGGTTTTTTAAATGATATTCCACTACCTGTTGGGTTATTTCCTTTCATTTTCACATCTTCAAAACCTGGAGCATCATAAGCTCCTACTGATGATGATGTTGTGGCTTCTTTTGTTTCTATTTTTGGAGTTTCTTTAAAACTATTTTTAACAAAATCAGTACTCGTATCAAAAGCTACTTTGCCCAAAAACCCTCCAGCACTACCTGATCCTGTAGCTTCTTTATTTTCGGATTTTTTACCTTGACAGTGGGCTTTCTGACTAAACCCTTTTGGGTTATCACAATCAATTGAATCCTTATATTTCTTACTCCACTTTTCTTCAATTTCTTCTTTAGTAATTGAGAAAAGTTTGCCGATTGGTTTTTCTAATTTTGTTTTTTTATTTGATAATAAATTAGTTATATCACCCTTTTTGAATTTTCTTTTAATGACTTGTTCTTCTTTAGTTTCTTCTTTTTTTAAATTAGAAATTTCTTGTGATATTACAGACATAGAACCTTCTTTTTGAAAGGTACCAGAATCAGAGAATGCCTTTTTCATAATCGAATCTAAATCTTCTTTAATTTTCATATTAAATTATTCTTTATTTGTTTTTTTTCTTGAACCTAAAACTTTAGCCCATTTGGATTTGAATTTTTGGTAATATGTTTTTAGTTTGTTTATCACTTCTTCAAACTCATCGTCAATTTTTGTCATTTCTCCATCAATATAAATCCCACTTTCTTCACCAATTGAATAAATAAAATCTAAATCAAAATCGATTAGTTTTCCCGACCATTCAACATTATTTGTATAAACATTTAGAGTATTGAATTCAACCAAATCGGATACCTCATTTACAAATTCTTCCATAGTTTCTTGGAAAGCAATTTTTTCGTCTGTTGTAAGTTCTAAATCTTTTTTTTCTTTACCGTGGATAAAAAGAACTCCTCCTGATATACGATAACCTTGTTTCATATCATCTTTTGCTGGTTTTTCTTTACCTGTCTCAGATGTTTCATATTCATCTTCTTCCATTTCATCTTCAATTGATTGCCCTACATCTATTTTTTTTGTTACATTATTTGTACCCAAATTCATACCCTGCATTCCTTGTTCGTTTAAGATACCGTATTGTTTCTTAATCTCAATTGTTTCATTCAAAGAGTTCTTACCCGATAACAAAGTTCTTGATGCCTTAAGTAAATTTTTTATTTCATCGTGTTTGCTCATAATTCTAAATTATTTCTAAATTTATCGAAGTCAAAGGAAGGATTCACATCAGTATAATTCACATCAAAATTACTTCTTGATACCACACCCTTTAACATCTCAACTCCATTTATTTTTGTATTGTGTCCTGATATTTCTTTTGTTATTTTCATTTCATCCATTATTTTTTTTATGAGAAATTCCAAACTATCTATTTGACTTGTTGTATATTTATCCCAAAAAAAATAATCTCTCCATTTTCTCTCAAAAGGAATACCTTTATAAATATCACCAATCCAATTAACATAATAGTTTTTCAATGGTTGTTTTTCCAACCATCCCAAATTCTCCAAACTTATTATAATTCCATTTCTGTTTATATTCGTTTCTTTGAAGTAACTGGTGTGTTCTATATTATCCAATAACTGTAATATTTCACCATTTTTTTTAATAACATAATTTGGTATTCTATCGAATTTACCATTATATCTAAATGACAAAGAAGCCAAATAATTCTCGATACTTCTTCCTGTATGTGTGAGAATTATTTGACTTTTCTTTTTTTGTTTACCCAAAGGTTTAAAATTACCATACCTTATAATTTCGACCATGTAACATTTGATGGTTTTGTATATGTTAATTTTCTTGTTGTCTTTGTCGATGTTGTTGTAGTGATCTCATCAAACGGATTAAATTGTTTATCCTCTCCAATTACCTCACCAAATGGTACTTTTAAATCACCCTCAACTTCATTTAACACAATATCATCAGTCTCTTCTTTTGGTGTACTATCCAAACTAAAAAGTTCCATAGGTAAATCAATTATAGTTGGTGATTCTTCCTTTGTTTCTTCAACAGGTGTTTCAACCACTTCTTTTTTCTTTCTCCCTCTCTTTGTTTTTGGTTTTTCTTCCTCTTCTTTTTCTAAAGCGGTCTCTAAATCCATTAACGAAACAATTTCCAAATCTCTGTCATTCTGAATATCATTAGTGATTGGTTTCTCAGGTTCTTCATATCTCACAAAGAAGTGTAATGATGTTAATGATATAATCGGGAGTAATCCACCACCCAATATCGCCAACCATCTTTTATGTGAAATCACATCCGTTGGTTCTGTCCCAAATATCTCAAATATTGGGGACATAAGCTCAACCCAGGATTTGAACAACTCTCCATTTGCGTCAATCTCTTTATATGAATAAAATATATTTCCAATCATTTGAACGAATGTAACCAATCCGAACATAAACCACACACCACCTTTAATTCTCTGTGTAGCGGCAATCAGTGCGGTAATCGCCCCAATCTCAATTGCCACTGATAGGTAGATTGCCCAACTAAATGGATTGGTAATGTCATACCACGCAACAACGTGTGATATGGATATTCCCGCCACCAAAAATATTGGAACCAAAAACATCGATCGGATGGGATTATCTTTAATCCAAGTTATTAACTTATTCATTATTTAATTTTTCAAGTTTGACATTCAATTTATCAATATTTTTTTGAAGTGCTTTAATATATTCAATTTTACTTTTAATGTTAAAATACTTCCAAGAATCGAACATTCTTTTAATTGATTCTTTTTGTTGTTGTTCGAAATCAGATTTACCGTCATAATTTCTATCAGCTCCTCTCCTGACTATTTCATCCCAAGTAATCGTCATAAAACTACCATGTTCTCCTTTACTCAAAATATCTAATATTTCTTCATCCGATTTACCTTGATTTTGTTTCAGTTCTTCTTCAGTTTTTTTTATTTGTTTTTCAAAATCATTAATCTCTTTTTCAATCTTTTGTTGTTTTGTTAGTTTTTTGATTTTCTCGGCAATTTTACTTGTGTATTCCTTATTACCTGTCTTCGGTAGATTTGTTTTAGTAAGGTAACGATAATGAGCTCTTTGAACCGCACCACTAGCAACAATAACTTCAGTATTTAACTGATAAACTTCATCTCCTCTTTTAATTTTTGCATATATTTCCAAATTACCTTTCCTTGAAGTAGTCGCATCAACAGATACAAGTTCATCTGTAGGTTGAGTATATTTTTCAATTGACGCAACCATATCACCGGTAATCATCCATTTGGCAAGTTCTTTATCGTATTCACCCATTTTTCTTTCGAAAGTTTTTTCAAAAGATTCTTCATATTTTTGGAGTAAATCCAAAATATGTTTTTTAAGTTTTTCTAAAAGATCTTCTATGATATTACCACCTTTAGATTCAAATATCATGTGTCTTAAAAGATTGACTTGTGTTTCAGTTAAAATTATTTTCATTTATCAAGTTGTTTGAGTTCTTTATCTATCTCAATTTGTCTATTCAAGTCCATTATTTTTCTGTCGGTAGATTGAATCATTCTTTTTTCTGTCTTCAATCCCTCAACTTTGATTTCTTTTTTTAGTTCTTGTTTCAGGTTACTTATTTCAGTTTTAACACTGTCAATCTCATTCAATACTTTTTTCTCACTTCTTTTTTTACTCATAGAGCTCGTGCAAGTATTCAGTATAAAAAGTATCAAAATTATTGGTAACCCAAATTTATCAAGAAAATTAATTACTGGTTTCATATTTCAATTTTATTTATAAATATTAATGGTTTATTTTAATTACATCCACTCGAACAAATCACTCGATAAGTTTCTCAACTTTCTTAAAGACTTTTCCTTAATTTGACGAACTCTTTCTTTCGTCAAATTAAAGTCTCCACCGATATCTTCCAATGTTCTTGGTGTTCCGGTCAATCCAAAATAATCTTCCACTATAACTCGTTCTCTTTCATCCAAACAGGTCAATAGTCCCAACAATTTGGTTCTAAGAATATCTTTGGTGTTAAATGACTCATCCGGCATATCGGCTTCATCATTTTTGATAACATCAAATAAACTATCACCCTCCTCATTGATTTCCATATCAAGATCAATCATTGATGGTAATGACGCAAACTTACCTTCCAATTCCCCACCCTTGGCTTCAATCTCCTTCTTGGCTCTATGTAAGTCTTGGACAACATTAACTGGAAGACGAATGGTTCTTGCATTGTCATTCAAACTTTGAATAATTGATTGTTTAACCCACCACACAGCATATGATATAAACCTCAAATCTTTGCTCCAGTCAAAGTTCTTGATTGCTTTCATTAAACCATAATTACCTTCGGCAATAAGGTCAGACAAGTCAAGTCCTTGGTTCTGATATTGTTTGGCTACCGTAATTACAAATCGTAAATTACCTTCCAATAACTCTTTATTAACATTCTCAATCTGTCTTGGTGTTAATTCACCAGACTTCATTAGGGTAGATAGTTCTTTCTCCCTCTCAGGTGTCATAACTTTCTTCTTACGAATGTCCTTGAGGTAGGATTGGATTTCTTCTTGATTAATTGGAATACCTGAATTTTTCTCTTTCATTTTATTTTGAATATTTGTTTAATAATTCTTTTTCTTCGTCAGTCAATGACTTCATACCACTAACATTTATTTTGTCCAAAAGTTCATCCAAGGTGGGAATATGTTTAACAACTTTCTTGTTGTCATCACCGAATAAACGATCAAATCTATTACTAAAGTGTCTGCCACTAGGAGGTGGTCCCCATTCTCCTTTTGGTTTTTTTGGTACATCATTGAATCCAAGGAATAAATCATCCCTAAGTTCATCTTGTTCATCTTCGGAATAATCATCATTTGTCGCACACAAATCCGTACCAAATAGATGTTGTTCATTCTCTTTATTAAACCAATATGACATTTTGTCAGTTGGGGCTAATACAAAGGGGATTGATAAGTCTCCCAATATTGCATTAAAGAAATCTGTGGTCTGTTTGAAAGATGACCTAGTTTCAAATGTGATGAGGATGGTTTGTTCACCAAAGAAGTATTTAACTTCTTTTGAGGTGAGAGTTTGGACTTCTTTTGCCAAAGAGATGACAAAATCTTCCTGTTTTTTGTGTGACACAAAAACTGTTAATAGATACTTCATATTGATGTGTTTTAAATCGTGGAATACAAAGGTAAGAAACTTTTATTGACTTACACTACTAATGTTATTTTCTTTTGTAATTTTAACAATGTTGTCCGCCCAATTACTAACAAGTGGGTTATGAGTTATAACGAACAACTTCTCAAAATAGTTCTTGATTTTACCAAAAAATTCACCAACCATATCAAGAT
>Ga0315903_10001046_pt1 | contig 41789 bp, 53 predicted proteins | sample LakEriMetagenome_7_FD_203524 | JGI IMG/M metagenome (GOLD analysis project Ga0315903, IMG submission 203524) | Freshwater fungal communities from buoy surface, Lake Erie, Ohio, United States - Buoy 2 MA119 | ecosystem: Environmental > Aquatic > Freshwater > Lake | place: USA: Lake Erie, Ohio... | reverse complement strand
TTGTTGTTAAATTAAAATTTCAAAATATTAATTTTTAGCAAGGATTAAATTTTTTAGTTAGATTTGCGACATAAATAAAAATACTACCATGAAGATTATTAACCTTATCACTTTATTATGTGTTGTAATTTCTTTTGAAGCATGTCAAAAATCAACTTCAAAACGTGTACTTGGACCAACATCTAAAAATACCCCTATTTTATGTGATTCAACATGGACTTTGACTGGTTATAAAATAAAAGACGGAAACAATGCCTGGGTTAATAGCTATTTCAATTTTCCACTTTGTTTAAAAGACGATCGCTTAGACTTTTTTCCTGAAGGAATTGTAAGAATTAATGATTATAACTACAAATGCAATGCTTCAGATCCTGTATTGAAAAAAGAAGGGTTATGGACTACTTCTCCTGATGAAACGGAAATTAGCATGCAATTTACTGATGGTAGTTTTGTTTCGCGTAAGATTACAACACTTACAAAAGATAATTTGGTTTTACTAGAAGTGAATGGCACACAACAAATTGAATATTCTTACACTCCACCTAAGAATCCTACTGCTGAAGCTATTAAATTATCGGATTCTGTTTGGAAACTTACAAACTATCGTGTGAAAATAGGAGCTGGGAATTGGGTAGATTCTTTCGCAAATTATTTACCATGTTTAAAAGATGATAGACTCATTTTTACTGAAACAGGAGTTTTTCGCCTAGACGATTACAATACCAAATGCAATGCAAGCGACCCACGATTTAAGTTAGAAGGGGCTTGGAATTTTGCTAATAATTTTACACGTTTAGAGTTCAATGCTTCAAATGGTTCTAATTGGACAAGAGACATTACTTTATTTGATCAAACTCATTTGACATTAGTTGAAACCACCACGGGTGGACAAGTAGAATACTCCTATCAGAGATAGTTATATAATTTAATAAATAAAAAACTGTCTCTTAAGAGGCAGTTTTTTTTGTTTCTAAACGAAATACAATTTTTCAAAAACAAAAAAATATTACATTCGCACCCTATGATAAAGGTTACATTACCAGACGGACAAATAAAAGAAGTTGCCCAAGGAACTTCCTCGTTAGACATTGCAAAATCAATAAGTGAAGGTTTGGCGCGTAAAGTGTTAGCGGCTGAAATTAATAATGAGGTATGGGATTTAGCTCGTCCTTTAGTTTCTGACTGCACTTTTAAATTACTAACTTTTGATGACGCAAGCGGAAAAAATACCTTTTGGCACAGTTCTGCGCACTTGATGGCTGAAGCAATTGAAAATATGTTTCCAAATGTTAAGTTTTGGGTTGGACCAGCACTCGATAATGGTTTTTATTACGATATGGATTTAGGTTCAAATTCGATTTCAGAAGAAGATATAGATAGATTGGAAGCTAAGATGAACGAGTTGGCAAAACAAAATAATCCTTTTAAGCGTGAAGAAATATCGAAGAAAGATGCGGTGAGTTATTTCTCTGACAAGAATGATGAGTACAAGCTTGACTTGTTACAAAATTTAGAAGATGGCAACATCACGTTTTACAAACAAGGCGCATTTACTGATTTATGTCGTGGTCCACACATACCCAGTACCGGATACATTAAGGCCATAAAAGTTACCAATATAGCAGGTGCGTATTGGAAGGGTGATGAAAAAAATAAGCAGCTTACCCGCATTTATGGTGTCACATTTCCAGATAAGAAAATGCTAGAAGCGCATATCGAAATGTTAGAAGAAGCCAAGCGTCGAGATCATCGTAAAATTGGAAAGGATATGGGTATCTTTTGCTTCGATGATGATGTAGGTCAAGGTTTGCCATTGTGGATGCCGAACGGAACTATCATCATTGAAGAGCTTGAAAAATTAGCCAAAGAAACAGAAGAAGAAGCAGGTTATAAGCGAGTAGTAACACCGCATATTGCCAAAGAAAATTTATATTTAACGAGCGGTCATTTACCCTATTATGCCGAAAGTATGTACCCACCCATGGAAATGGATGGTACAAAATATTATCTAAAAGCAATGAATTGCCCGCATCATCATAAAATATTTGATGCCGAACCACGTAGTTATAAAGAGCTGCCATTGCGCTTGGCTGAATATGGCACCTGCTATCGATATGAGCAAAGTGGTGAGTTATTTGGTTTGATGCGAGTACGATGTTTACATATGAATGATGCTCATATTTATTGCAGCAAAGAGCAATTCGCACAAGAATTCAAAGCGGTGAATGATATGTATTTGAAGTATTTCAAAATATTTGGAATTGATAAATACGTGATGCGATTATCCTTACATGACCCAGCAAAGTTGGGAGAGAAATATATTAATGAACCTGAACTGTGGCTAGAGACTGAGCAACTCGTACGTGAAGTGCTAATCGCTAATAAGGTTCCTTTCGTAGAAGTTAAAGGTGAAGGTGCTTTCTATGGTCCAAAAATTGATGTACAAATATGGAGTGCGATTGGAAGGGAGTTTACATTAGCAACCAATCAAGTGGATTTTGCACAAGGTCGTAGATTCAAATTAAGTTATAATAGTGCTGAAAATAAACCTGAAGTGCCTTTAATTATTCATCGTGCACCACTAGGTACACACGAACGCTTTATTGGTTTTTTAATTGAGCATTATGCAGGTAAATTCCCATTATGGTTATCGCCATTACAAGTGAAGATTTTACCGATTAGCGATAAGTTCATGGATTATTGTTTGGAAGTACAAAAACAACTACGCAAAAAGGGTATTCGCGTGGAAATTGATGATAGGAGTGAAAAAATTGGGAAGAAAATTCGTGATACTGAAGTCGCTCATATTCCCTATATGTTTGTGATTGGGGAGAAAGAAATGCTAGCCAATTCTGCCGCTTTGCGTATTCAAGGTAAAGGAGACCAGGGTGTATTTTCAATTTCGGATTTAGTCGAGAGAATAAAGTCTGAAATTGAAGAACGAGCTTAAATCAAGGAAGCGAGTATTGTCGAAAATCAAAATTATTCAGAAGAAAAAGTATTTTATTAAATTAATGACTATTTTTTTACAATTTTCTTATAAATAAATTTGCTACTTAGAATAAATACTCTACTTTTGCAATCCCAAAAATAGATACGGGTTAAACTTTATGTCGCAACGAATAAGAATTAAACTAAAATCTTTTGACCATAACTTGGTTGATAAATCTGCTGAGAAAATAGCAAAAACCGTTAGAAGTACGGGGGCTGTCGTAACAGGTCCGATGCCTTTGCCAACTGATAAAAAGATTTTTACAGTTTTGCGTTCGCCATTCGTAAACAAAAAGGCGCGTGAGCAATTCCAATTGTGCACTCACAAGCGTTTGTTAGACATTTATACATCTTCTTCCAAAACAGTAGATGCCTTATCTAAGCTAGATTTACCTTCAGGTGTTGAAGTTGAAATCAAAGCTTAATTTTATTGGGAAACTGAACATAACAAGTTAGATAATCGTCATCTCCGTGCATTGCGGAGCGCTGATAAAAAAGATAAACAGAATGAAAGGAATAATAGGAAAAAAGGTTGGTATGACCAGCATTTTCGAGCCTAACGGTAAGCAAACCGCTTGTACTATCATTGAAGCTGGACCTTGTGTAGTTACGCAAGTTAAAACAGTTGAAAGTGATGGGTATGATGCTTTGCAAATTGCTTATGGTGAGAAAAAAGAAAAAAATAGCAATAAGGCTATGATTTCTCATTTTGCCAAAGCAAACACATCTGTAAAATCAATCGTAAAAGAAATGCGCAATTGCGAACTTCAAAAGGCAGTTGGCGAAACTATCACATGTGAAATATTTGCAGAAGGAGAATCAGTAAGTGTTATTGGTACCACTAAAGGTAAAGGATTTCAAGGTGTAGTTCGTCGTCATGGTTTTTCTGGTGTGGGCGAAGCATCTCATGGTCAACATGATCGTTCTCGTGCACCAGGTTCTATAGGTGGTTCATCTTATCCTTCACGTGTTTTCAAAGGAATGCGCATGGCGGGCCAAATGGGTGGCGATCGCGTTAAGGTTAAAGCACTCAAAGTTTTAAAAATATTTCCTGAAAAGAACTACATCCTTATTGCTGGTTCAGTTCCGGGACATAATGGTTCAATCGTTTTAATTCAAAAGTAACATGCAAGTAGACGTAATAAATATAAAAGGCGAAGCCACAGGTCGTAAAGTTGAATTACCGACTGAGTTTTTTGGTGTTGAACCAAATAACCATCTGATTTATTTAGCTGTTAAGCAGTATTTAGCTGCTAAACATCAAGGTACTCACAAAGTAAAAACTCGTGCTGAAGTGCAAGGTGCTTCTCGTAAACTACACAAACAAAAAGGAACTGGTGGTGCTCGTAAGGGTAATATCCGTAACCCTTTGTATAAAGGCGGTGGTACTATTTTTGGACCTAAACCTCACAGCTATACCTTCAAGTTGAATAAGCAAGTGAAAAACTTAGCTTTCTATTCAGCACTATCGCATAAAGCACAAAGTAATAGTATCGTGGTGGTTGAAGATATTAATTTGGATACGCCAAAAACAAGTGAATTCAATACTATCCTTCAAAATTTGAAATTAGCTGGAACAAAAACATTGTACTTATTACCTGAATATAACGATAATACTTTCTTGAGTACACGTAATATTCAACGTATCAAAACCAATGTGTTCGACAATGCCAACACTTACGACGTTGTCAATGCAAGCAAATTATTAATTAGTGAAAGCGTAGTAAAAGGCTTTAACGAAACTGATGAAGCACTAGCTTAATCACTCCATAAAAGAATAACAACAATAAAATGAAACCGTCAGAAATATTAAAGCAACCCATCGTTACTGAGAAAGTAAACAAGCAAACCGAAAAATTTAATCGTTTTACTTTCATCGTTGATAAGCGTGCCAACAAGCTTGAAATTAAAAAAGCTGTTGAAGAATTTTACAACGTGCGTGTTGAGGACGTGAACACATTAGTAGTGCCTGCAAAAAGTCGTTCGCGTATGACAAAAGCAGGTGTTCTAACTGGTCGTAAATCTGGCTATAAAAAGGCAACTGTCACAGTTGCAGAAGGTGAAACAATTGATTTATACGCATTTTAATTTATAAAGAAAAATGGCATTAAGAAAATATAAACCAGTCACTGCAGGTACCCGATGGAGAATCGGTAATGCGTATGCAGAAATTACAACCAACGAACCTGAAAAAAGTTTGTTAGAACCTATTAAACGTACAGGTGGTCGTAATGCACAAGGTCGCCGCTCAATGCGTTACATTGGTGGTGGGCACAAGAAAATGTATCGTAAAATCGATTTCAAGCGTAACAAGAAAGATATTCCTGCAAACGTAAAGTCTATCGAATACGATCCAAACCGTACTTCATTTATCGCATTGCTTAATTATGTGGATGGTGAAAAACGCTATATCATAGCCCCTCAAGGTATCGAGGTAGGCATGAAAGTAATTAGTGGTGATATGGTAGCGCCTGAAGTAGGAAATGCATTACCCTTGAAAAACATGCCGCTAGGTACTGTTGTTCACAACATCGAATTACAACCTGGTCAAGGTGGAATTATAGCTAGAAGCGCTGGTGCTTCAGCTCAATTAAATGCGAAAGAGGAAAAATACGCAGTATTGAAAATGCCGTCTGGAGAGTTACGTAAAGTATTAGTTACTTGTTATGCAACAGTTGGTTCAGTATCAAATTCTGATCACGCCTTAGAATCTGTAGGTAAAGCTGGCCGTAATCGTTGGAAAGGTATCAAACCACGTAATAGAGGTGTTGCTATGAATCCAGTAGATCATCCTATGGGAGGTGGTGAAGGCCGTTCTTCTGGTGGACATCCGCGTTCTCGTACTGGTAAGTATGCGAAAGGTGAAAAAACACGTAAGAAAAAAGGCTCTGATAAATTGATTATTGTTCGCAGCAATGGTAAAAAATTATCAAACAAATAATTACAATAAAAATTAATCATTCAAAATTTATAATTATAATAAATGGCTCGTTCAATTAAAAAAGGTCCTTATATTGATGCAAAACTTGAGAAGAAAGTTGTAAACATCAATGATGGAAAGTCTAAAAAAGCGGTTATCAAAACTTGGAGCAGACGTTCTACCATATCTCCTGATTTCGTAGGTCACACTTTTGCAGTACATAATGGTAATAAATTTATACCCGTATATGTAACTGAGTTTATGGTAGGTCATAAATTAGGTGAATTCTCACCAACACGTTTGTTCCGTTCACATAGTGGTGGGAAATAATAAAACTTTAAATTAAGAAATTACAACAATGGAAGCAATAGCACGTTTAAATAATTATCCAACATCGCCTCGCAAAATGCGTCTTTTAGTAGATGTAATTCGTGGCATGGATGTTGAAAAAGCAGTCAACTTTTTGAAATTTAATGCTCAACATTCATCTTTACCACTTGAGAAGTTGGTATTGAGCGCAGTGGCAAACTGGCGCGTTAAAAATGAAGGTTTAGATGAAAGTAATCTAATCGTAAAAACCGTATTTGTTGATAACGCTCGTACTATTAAACGTATGATGCCAGCTCCACAAGGACGTGCTTACCGCAAGTTGAAAAGAAGTAATCATGTCACACTAGTCGTTGACGAAAAACAAACAAAAAACTAATTGATTTACCAAAATCAAAATTAAAATAAGAAAATGGGTCAAAAAACAAATCCAATAGCGAGTAGATTAGGAATTGTCCGCGGATGGGACAGCAGTTGGTATGGCGGTAAAGCCGACTATGCGAGCAAATTAGTGGAGGATGTGAAAATTCGTAATTACCTGAACGCACGTATTAGCAAAGGAGGTATAGCCAAAATTGTTGTAGAACGTATGTTAGGGAAATTAATCATTACGATTCATACCTCTCGTCCAGGAATCATTATTGGTAAAGGTGGACAAGAAGTTGATCGTGTGAAAGAGGAATTGAAGAAGTTAACAGGTAAAGATGATGTACAAATTAATATTCTAGAAATACGTCGCCCTGAATTGGATGCTCAAATTGTAGCTGATTCAATCGCAAAGCAAATAGAAGGTCGTGTTAATTTCAAACGCGCTGTAAAAATGGCCATTCAAAATACAATGCGCATGGGAGCTGAGGGGATTAAGGTAAAATGCGGTGGTCGTTTGGGTGGTGCTGAGATTGCACGTAGTGAAGAAATGAAACAAGGCCGCACACCATTGCACACTTTCCGTATGGATATTGATTATGCGAATGTATTTGCAATGACAGTTTACGGAAAAATTGGTATTAAAGTATGGATTTGTAAAGGTGAAGTACTTACAAAACGTGATCTAAATCCGAACATTATTGCCGGCAATGATAAACGTCCAGGAGGATTTGACAAGCCGTCATTTGGTGACAGAGACAATAGAGGCGGTGATCGACGTGGAGGTGGAAATAGAGGTGGTGGAGATCGTGGCGGAAGAAAGTAAATTTAATAATAAGACTATTTTGAATGTAAGAATTTAAGAATGTCTTAAAAGTGAAGAGAAACAAATTAAAAGTAATAGTATAAAATAAGATCTTTTGGAATTTTCAAGTTTTCAAATTTTCAAATTTTCAAATTAATAAAAGATGTTACAACCAAAAAGAACAAAACACAGGAAGGCCCATAAAGGCAGAATTAAGGGTGATGCAAAACGCGGAGCAACCTTGGCCTTCGGTACATTCGGTTTAAAATCATTAGAACCTAAATGGATAACCAACCGCCAAATTGAAGCGGCTCGTCAAACGATGACTCGTCATATGAAACGTGAAGGAAGTGTTTGGATTCGTATTTTCCCTGATAAACCAATCACCCATAAACCAGCAGAGGTTCGTATGGGTAAGGGTAAAGGTAATTTAGAGTACTATGCTGCTGTCGTTCATCCAGGTCGTATCATGTTTGAAATATCTGGTGTTTCACTTGAAGTTGCAAAAGGCGCCTTGGAGCGTGCTGCTCAAAAATTGCCAGTCGCAACAAAGATTGTTATACGTAGAGACATGGTAGAAGCTTAATCATAAAACCATTAAATTAGAATAAAGAAATGGCAAAGAACAAAAATGCAAAAACCGCAAAAGACTTTCGCTCAATGAGTGGAGAAGACATTGCTAAGAATATCTCAGAAGCAAATACGCAATTGAAAAGATTAATTTTCAATCACGCAATTACTCCTATCGAAAATCCAATGGCTATTCGTACGCTACGTCGAGAAATTGCCAAATTGCAAACAGAACAACGTAGAAAACAAATAGGATTTTAAAAACACTCCTTCAAATTAAGAAAATGGCAGAAGTATTAAATAATATCAGAGGTCGTCGTAAAACTCGTATCGGGTTAGTAACGAGCAACAAAATGGAAAAAACAATCACCGTTTCGGTTGAGCGTAAAGTAAAACATCCTATTTATGGGAAGTTTCTTAAGAAAACTACTAAGTTCATGGCGCATGACGAAAAGAACGAATGTTCGATTGGCGACGTAGTAAAAATTATGGAAACTCGTCCATTAAGCAAGAATAAGTGCTGGAGATTGGTAGAAGTAGTTGAAAAAGTTAAATAATTTGATGATTAGACGATTTAAGAATAGTCTAAAGGAATTAAAATAAAAATAAAAATTATAATGCGAGACTTGCAAATTTTCGAATTTTCAAATTTCAAATTTTCAAATTAAAATAAAATGATACAACAAGAAAGTAGATTGAATGTAGCTGATAACAGTGGGGCCAAGGAAGTACTGTGTATTCGTGTACTTGGTAATTCAGGTCAAGATTATGCGCATATTGGCGACAAAATAGTTGTAACTGTTAAGAACGCAATGCCAGGAAGTGGTATTAAGAAAGGAACAGTTGCAAAAGCAGTTATCGTTCGTACAAAAAATAAGCTACGTCGTAAAGATGGTTCATACATTCGTTTTGATGATAACGCGGTTGTTATCCTCAACGCTGCTGACGATCCACGTGGTACTCGTATCTTTGGACCTGTGGCACGTGAATTACGTGACAAAGGCTACATGAAAATTATATCATTAGCACCAGAAGTGCTTTAAAAATTAAAATTTAAGAATCGTGAAAAACAGATTTAAACCAAAATATTCTATTAAAAAAGGCGACCAAGTAGTTGTGATAACAGGTTCTGATAAGAACTTAAACGAACCTAAAACAGTTCTTTCTGTTATACCTGATGAAACTAGTCCAAAAGTTTTAGTAGAAGGTGTAAATATCAAAACAAAACACAAAAAGCCGAATGCGCAAAATCCGCAAGGTACTATTGTGAAAGAAGAAGCTCCAATTTCGTTATCTAACGTAATGTTATGGGATGCTAAATCAAAAGCGGCTACTAAAATCCGTCGTGAAAGAAAAGATGGTAAGGCAGTTCGTATTTCTAAAAAATCAGGCGAAATAATTAAATAAAAATGAACATTTCAACATACATACCCAGAATACAAACCAAGTATAAACAAGAAGTTATACCTGCTTTGATGAAGAAATTCGGTTACAAAACCGTAATGCAATGTCCACGTTTAGTGAAAATTTGTTTAAACCAAGGCGTTAAAGGCTCTGTGGCTGACAAAAAATTAATCGATGTAGCAGTAGATGAAATGTCTAATATTACAGGGCAACGTGCAATCGCAACCATGTCTAAGAAAGATATTTCAAACTTCAAATTGCGTAAAAACATGCCAATTGGTGCGAAAGTTACATTACGCAGCAAGAATATGTACGATTTCTTAGACCGTTTTATATCTGTATCCTTACCACGTGTTCGTGATTTCAAAGGTATAAATGATAAGGCTTTTGACGGTCGTGGAAACTATACAATAGGTATTACGGAACAAATCATTTTCCCAGAAATTGATATTGATAAGTTACCTCGTATTAGCGGCATGGACATTACCTTTGTAACAACGGCTCGTACCAATGAAGAGGCTTACGAATTGCTAAGAGAGCTAGGAATGCCTTTCAAAAATTTAAATTTAACTTCAAATAATTAATATTCATGGCTAAACAATCAGTAAAAGCTCGTCAACGCAAGCGCGAAAGAATGGTAGCTCAATATGCTGAAAAGCGTAAGACTCTAAAAGAAGCAGGTGATTATGCAGCATTGGATAAATTACCAAAAAATGCATCTCCCGTTCGTTTACACAATCGCTGTCAATTGACAGGAAGAGGCAAAGGATATATGCGTCACTTTGGAATTTCACGTATCATGTTCCGTGATATGGCGTTGAATGGATTAATACCTGGCGTTCGAAAAGCAAGTTGGTAATCTATTGATTTTCAATTACTTAAGAAGCTAAAATAAATAAGTAGTTTAAGTTTCATCTACCCTAAAAAATGAGACAAACAAATATAAAAAAATCTTAATACTAAATAAAAATGGTAACAGATCCTATAGCAGATTTTCTAACACGAATCCGTAACGCGCAAATGGCGGGTCACCGAATTGTTGATATCCCTGCATCAAACTTGAAGAAGAAAATGACTGAAATCTTATATGATAAAGGTTATATCTTAAAGTATAAATTTGAAGAAGATAGCAAGCAAGGTGTAATCAAGATTGCCTTGAAGTATGATGTGTCAAGCAAAATACCAGCCATTCGTGGTTTGGAGCGTATAAGCCGCCCTGGTTTACGTCAATACGCAAAGCCTGCTGAAATACGTCGCGTTCAAAATGGTTTAGGAATTGCGATTCTATCCACTTCAAAAGGTGTGATGACTGATAAAGAGGCAAGAGCTAATAATGTAGGTGGTGAGGTACTTTGCCATATTTATTAATTTGTTATACTGATTGTAACATTTCGTGCCAACAGTGTAATTTAAAAAAAGAAGAAGTAAATTCTGAATCAAGTAAGAATTCATAATTTAAAATTTTAAAATTAGAAACAATGTCTAGAATAGGAAAAAAGCCAATTTCAATCCCTTCAGGAGTAACCGTTACAGTTAATGGTGGAAATGAAGTTGTAGTGAAAGGACCGAAAGGCGAATTAAAGCAAGCGATTAATGGTGATATCAATATTGAAGTAAAAGAAGGGGAGGTAATAGTATCTCGACCATCTGATCAAATTAATCATCGCGCTATGCATGGTTTATATCGTTCTATCATTTCAAATATGGTAACGGGTGTAACAGATGGCTATTCAAAGAAATTAGAACTAGTAGGGGTTGGTTATAAAGCAACAAATACTGGTAATTTATTAGATTTAGCGCTAGGTTATTCTCATAACTTCATCATTGAGGTTCCAAAAGAATTAGCTGTTGCCACTGAAACCTTGAAAGGTTCTAATCCAACCATTGTGATATCAGGTATCGATAAGCAACTTATTGGTCAAGTAGCTGCAAAAATTCGTGGATTGCGTAAGCCTGAACCATACAAAGGTAAAGGTGTGAAATACGAAGGTGAATATATCCGTCGTAAAGCTGGTAAAGCCGCTGGTAAATAATTATAAAATCAGAAAATGGTTACTAGTCATTTTCATTAAAATAAAACAACTATGCAAGTTAAAGTAAGTCGTAAGCAAAAATTAAAATGGAGAATTCGCAAGAAAATCTCTGGTGTTGAATCTCGCCCACGTTTAAGTGTGTTCCGCAGCAACAAAGAAATATATGCACAACTCATTGATGATGTAAATGGTAAAACGCTAGTAGCAGCAAATAGCCGAAATAAGAGTATAGCTAATGCTGGTAATAAAGTTGAAAAATCTCACGAAGTAGGTAAAGCATTAGCGACAGCTGCTGTTGCGAAAGGTATTACTGCTTGCGTTTTTGATAGAGGTGGTAATTTGTATCACGGTCGTATCAAAGCACTCGCAGAAGGCGCTCGCGAAGGAGGACTTAATTTCTAATATTCAATAATTTCAAGATTCGTTTTATTCTAGACTTCGAATCTTGAACATCAAATAAAATAACATGTCTAAAACAGAAACAAATACAGTAAAATCAGGCGAAATGGAACTACAAGATAAGGTAGTATCTATTAATCGTGTGGTGAAAACTACGAAAGGTGGACGTACATTTAGCTTTTCAGCTTTAGTGGTGGTAGGTAATGGTCAAGGAATTATCGGTCATGGATTAGGTAAAGCGAAAGAAGTACAAATGGCTATCCAAAAAGGTATTGATGATGCAAAAAAGAACTTAATAAAAGTTCCTATTTTACACGGTACTGTTCCTCATGAAATTTTGGCAAAGCAAGGAGCTGCGAAAGTATTAATTAAGCCCGCTTCTCATGGAACTGGTGTAATCGCTGGAGGTAGTATGCGTGCTGTATTGGAGAGCGCAGGTGTTACAGATGTACTTGCTAAATCATTAGGTTCTGCAAACCCACATAATGTTGTAAAAGCTACTATCCATGCTTTATCACAAATGCGTGAACCGATACAGGTTGCCAAAGACCGTAACATAGGTTTGAAAAAAGTATTTAATGGCTAAATCATAAATCTGAAGAATAGTTTGTGAAAATAGATATTCATATCTTAGTATTCAGAATTTAAAATTAATTGAAATGAGTAAGATAAAAATAACACAAGTAAAAAGTTCAATCGATCGTCCGCATAGTCAAAAAAATACTTTGATTGCGTTAGGATTGAAGAAAATGAATCAAACTGTAGAACATGAGGAGACACCTCAAATAGCAGGTATGGTTAAAAAAGTAGCCCATTTAGTAAAAACTGAAAAATAATAACAAGTCATGCATTTACATACATTAAAACCAGCAGAAGGCGCAACACATCGTGCAGGTAAGAGATTAGGTCGTGGTAACTCATCTGGAAAAGGAGGTACTTCAACAAAAGGTAATAAAGGTGCACAATCACGTGCTGGTCACAACTACAGAAGAGGTAGTGAAGGTGGACAAATGCCTTTACATCGTCGTTTGCCTAAACGTGGTTTCAAGAATATTAATCGTATCGATTATAAAGTACTAAATATCGAGCAAATCGATGCATTAGTTGATCGATATCAATTAGAAGATTTTTCACCAGAGAGTTTATACTTAGCAGGTATCATCAATCGAACTGACTTAATAAAAGTTTTAGGTGACGGCGAATTAAAAAGTAAAATTGCTTTTCGTGTGAATGCTGTAAGCGAAACGGCAAAGGCCGCAATCGAGAAATCAGGAAATAGTTTAGAAATCATATAAACGATATGATAATGAAAGAGTAGTTTACTACTCTTTTTATTCGTTTATGCACAACTAGGATATTTTTTAAAACCAAAAATAAAATAGACTGAAATCCAATAATTGGTATAAATTGCGGTTTCAAAAAATAAGTACAACAGAAGATAAGCTACAAATGTCATTCAAGTGAATGATAGGTTTTCGAGATTACAAGAAGGCTCAAGGCATTTGAAAATAAATAAACAAGACTCATGAAGAAAATTATTGATACCTTAAAAAATATTTGGAATATCGAAGAGCTTCGCACTCGCATCATATTCACATTGACTTTACTTTTAGTGTATCGTATAGGCTGCCAAGTAGTATTACCTGGTATTAATCCCAATTTATTAATCGACAATAGTAGCCAAAATGGTTTACTTGGTCTTTTTAATATGTTTGCGGGAGGTGCTTTCAATAAGGCTTCTATTTTTGCATTAGGTATTATGCCTTATATTTCTGCTAGTATAGCCATGCAATTAGCACAAATTGCGATTCCTCAATTGCAAAAAATGTCGAAAGAGGAGAGTGGTCGTAAGAAAATCCAACTAATTTCTCGTTACGTAACAGTTGCTATTACAGTAGCTCAATCTATTGGTTATGTTACTTACTTATATAACACCAACCGTGATGCAATTATGGACTACGGATTTCCATTCATGTTAAGCACTGTTGTTTTACTTACAACTGGTACTTTGTTTGTAATGTGGTTGGGTGAGAAAATTACAGATAAAGGCATCGGTAATGGTACTTCTTTAATTATCACAGCAGGTATCATCGCACGTTTACCACAATCATTAATTCAAGAGTTCCAATCTAAAACTGGATCTGGCGGCGGTGGATTATTAATCTTCTTGATTGAGTTGGCCTTAATGGTGGTAATCATCATGGGTATCATATTGCTCGTTCAGGCGGTGCGTAAAATACCTTTAAACTATGCACGTCGAATTGTAGGCGCAGCTTCGGCGAAAGATTTATCAGGTAGCAGAGATTTTATTCCAATTAAAGTAAATGGAGCGGGTGTAATGCCAATCATTTTTGCTCAAGCTATGTTGTTTATCCCTACTGCCTTTTCGAGCTTTGCCAGCGAATCTGGTAAAGGGTTCTTATCTAGCTTGAATGATCCTGGGTCTTTATGGTATAACTTAGTATACGCTTTTTTGGTAATTGCATTCACCTATCTCTATACAGCGTTAATATTCAATCCAACCCAAATGGCTGATGACTTAAAACGTAACAACGGATTCATTCCGGGTATTAAGCCTGGAGAAGATACAGCTAACTATATAGGTGCTATCATGGATAGAATAACTTTACCTGGTGCCATTTTCTTAGCTTTCTTAGGTATTTTACCTGGCTTAGCCGGTAAATTAGGTGTAACAAGTGGATTATCTAGTTTCTTTGGCGGAACTTCTATGTTGATTATGATTGGTGTTGTACTTGATACTTTGCAGCAAATCGAAAGTCAATTGTTGATGCGTCATTACGATGGTTTGATGGAAACAGGCAGAATTACAGGTCGTTCAGCAGTTCCCGCTTAAACTGACCTAACAAACTTTTACAAAAAGTTTTCTATTGATTTATTATAAAACAAATGAAGAAATTGAGTTACTCCGCAAGAGTAACTCTTTAGTTTCTTATACCTTATCGGAAGTGGGTAAGGCAATTAAGCCCGGTATTACAACAAAGCAGCTCGATGATTTAGCATTCACAATTATAAGCGATCATCACGCTACGCCCGCATTTAAAGGTTACAAAGGTTTCCCATTTACATGCTGTATGAGTGTCAATGATGCCGTAGTTCATGGCTTCGCTACTGATGATGAATTGAAAGATGGTGATATTATTAGTGTAGATACTGGTGCTATATTGAATGGTTATGTTGGTGACAGTGCTTACACATTTGGGTTAGGATCAGTAAGTGGCGAGGTAAAGAAGTTAATGCGTATTACAAAAGAATCTTTGTATAAAGGTATTGAGAAAGCAATCGTAGGTTGTCGTATGGGCGATATTGGTTGGGCTATACAATCTTATACCGAAAAGGAAGGTTATGGGGTTGTACGCGAACTTACAGGACATGGAATTGGCAGAAAATTGCACGAAGCTCCAGAAGTTCCAAACTTCGGGCGAAGAGGTAATGGGATCAAACTACTCGATGGGTTGGTTATCGCTATTGAACCCATGATTAATATGGGAACCAAAGATGTGTTTTGCGAAGATGATGATTGGACAATTCGAACGGCAGATGGCAAACCTGCTGCACATTATGAGCATTCCGTAGTTGTACGAAGTCAAAAAGCCGATATATTATCCTCATTTATTGAAATTGAAGCAGCGGAAAAGGCAAATACAAACTTGTGTAGTGATTATTATTAATCAGCAATAATTCATAAATAATCAGTTTAAATTTATTGAATCCGCATTGCAACTTTTTGATTTTACTCTGGCACCATCTTATACCGATTAGACAAATGTAATAGATTAAAATTTCGTTCCTCCATTTAATCTAAACATTTCTATCCATAGGCATTTACCATTTTCGTCAAGCGAAATGTATAATATAAAATTCATGTCAAAATGGTATTACAGCAAGGCTAGTGCCGAGACTAAAATAATTGGACTATTTACAGTTCTTATACTATATTACCAATCTAGTTTTCAATGCTGACGTTTAGACATAAATAATGAAAGACTAAGTTTCTAAATATTGATTGAATATTTAAAACCGATTTCGGCAGCTATACTTTGAATAATAAAAAAATATAACTTTACCGAATGGCTAAAGAAACAAAAATGCAATGCTCATTTTGCTTGAAGCGCGATGATGAGGTTGGTTTAATGGTAAGCGGCGCAAAGGCTAATATTTGTGACGAATGCATTGAAAATGCGATGCAAATTATAGATGAACAAGCAGAACAATTAGGCTATGGTAATTTACCCAACAAGAAGAAGGCTACCAAATCAAATAAATTTAATTTTGCATTAAAACCCATTGATATAAAGAATCATTTAGATAAGTATGTCATTGGGCAAGATGAAGCGAAAAAAGTATTGTCAGTTGCCATTTACAATCATTACAAAAGATTGAATCAAACAGTTAAGAATGATGAAGTAGAAATCGAGAAAGCCAATATGATCTTAGTTGGCGAGACAGGAACAGGTAAAACTTTGCTTGCTAAAACAATTGCTAAATTACTGAATGTACCTTTTGCAATTGCTGACGCAACCGTATTTACGGAAGCGGGTTACGTGGGTGAAGATGTGGAAAGTATTTTATCTCGTTTACTTCAGGCAGCTAATTATGACGTAGAGAAAGCAGAAAAAGGAATTGTTTTTATAGATGAAATTGATAAAGTTGGGCGCAAAAGCGACAACCCATCCATCACAAGAGATGTAAGCGGTGAAGGCGTGCAGCAAGCCATGCTAAAACTATTAGAGGGCTCAGAAGTGTTGGTGCCTCCGCAAGGTGGACGCAAGCATCCTGAGCAAAAAATGATTAAAATAAATACACAAAATATTTTATTTATTTGTGGCGGTGCTTTTGAAGGTATCGATAAAATAATTGCACGACGTATACAAACTTCTTCTATTGGATTTAAAACTAATACTGAGCAACAAGGCCTAGATAAGAATAACTTAATTCAATATGTAAATGCGCAAGATTTACGCACATATGGTTTGATACCAGAATTGTTAGGCAGATTACCAGTAGTTAGTTTTTTACGCGCTTTGGATGCAGATGCCCTAAGACGAATTCTAACAGAGCCTAAGAATGCCTTAATCAGGCAATATCAAGCCTTGTTTGAGTTGGAAGGTATTAAATTATCTATTGCCGACGATGCCTTAGATTATTTGGTAGAAAAGGCGATAGAGTTTAAATTAGGTGGCAGGGGATTACGTTCTATTTGTGAATTGTTGCTAACTGATGCTATGTATGATTTGCCAAGTGAAAAAGGAACGACCAGTTTTTGTATTACCAAAGAATATGCGGTAAGCAAAATTGAAAAGTCCAAATATGCTTATTTGCAAGTTGCCTAGCAATCGATAGAACTAAGAATTGTATCTGGCTTGTGCAATGCGTTGTATGTACTTGCCCACGATATCAAATTCAATATTTACTTTACTACCGATTTGAATAACCTGTATGCTTGTATTGTAAAAAGTATAAGGTATGATTGCAACATCAAAGCTGTTATCGGTAATTTCAAAACAAGTTAAACTTGTGCCGTTGATACAAATAGAACCTTTTTCAACAACTAAATGCGCGAAACGCGCGGGTAATTCAAACGTGAATACCCAATTTTCGGCACCATCTATTCGATTCAAGCAAGTTAAGGTTGTGTCTACATGTCCTTGTACCAAATGACCATCTAGTCGACCGTTGAATTGCATACATCTTTCCAAGTTTATCAGTTGTCCGATTTGCCAATTTGTTGCTGTGGTTTTCGATAAAGTTTCTGGTACTAAACAAACTTGATGTTGGTTTTCTTTTACTTCAATGACAGTGAGACAGATGCCATTGTGAGAAAGAGATTGATCTATTTTTAGCTCAGATGAGATTTTACTCTGAACTGTTAGTACTGTGTTTTGTTTTTGCTGAGAAATATCTATGATGGTGCCTAAATCCTCAATAATGCCTGTGAACATATTTTATTGTTTGGTAGCCGTGCCTGTATGTGTTTTTAAAATGCTATTTTGTAAGGTTGTAAAGTTAAATTTGATGTAGAGCGAATCATCAAGGCTCGATTTGTTGCCTTTACCTGCAATGGTATCTGTTGTTGAGCAAAAATTTTGACCTGCACCTGTAATACTATCGATCACAAATGTGTAATATCGATTTGCCTTGGCAGTATGTACTTTCGTACCACAAAATCCTAAAATTTCTAATTTAACAGAATCAAGTTGAGTGATGGTAATTGGGAAAGAATCGAGTTCGCCGATAGTGCCATCTTGGTTCACAATACTGTCGCGATAGAAATAGTTACCTGCAAAAATTTCGGCTGGGTAAATGCAAACACTGTTATCTGGCTTACCTGGGAAATCCCAATTGTAATTAATAGCACTTGGATCATTGCAGTAGGGCTTGGTGATACGCGAATCCGTAAACGGTGAAGGATCCTCGTAAGGTTTGCAGGCCCCTAAACCTATGAGAGATATTAAAATGATTCGTTTTAACATGATAGCAAATGTAAACGCTAAAAAAGACAAAATATTATGCAAGATATTTTTTTGATAATAAATATTTTTACTTTACTTTCGCAACCTTTAATTTTATATAAAAAATAATTATGTTAGTAATCGATTCAAAGGACTGCGAAAGTATTGATAAGGCCCTCAAAAAGTACAAAAAGAAATTTGAGAAGGCTCATATCTTGATGCAATTACGTGGTCGTCAGTCGTTCACAAAAAAATCTGTGGAGCGTCGTACCGTGGTAAAAAAAGCAATCTACCGTCAAGAAATAGTAGCTGGTATTCGCGAATCTGCTCGTAAGTAATCTTTACTTACCTTTATGGCTATTTTCGCAGGTATGAAACATCTCGAATCCTTTGTAGCCTATATTCAAACAGAAAAAAGATATTCTTTACATACTGTTCAATCTTATCAAAAAGATCTTGAACAGTTTTTTTTATTTATTGAGAATGACTATCAACTTCAAGAGTTTAAGTTGATTTCCCACTTGCATATTCGATCTTGGCTTGCTTCACTCAGCCAGCATGAAATGAAAGCACGAAGCATTAATCGTAAGATTTCAACGTTAAAATCATTTTTTAAATATCTTCTTCGTCAAGAGCTTATTCTGACTAACCCGACTTTGAAAATCATTTCTCCTAAGAATGAAAAGCGTTTGCCAAATTTTGCCAACGAATCTAGCATGGATGCTTTATTGCGAAATGTCGAATTTGCAGATGATTACAAAGGCAAATTGGAGCGACTCATGATTGAGTTGTTTTACCAGACTGGTATGCGGAGATCTGAATTGATTGGCTTAATGCTTGCGGATATTAATTATTACGATTATACGATTAAAGTATTAGGTAAAGGAAATAAAGAAAGATTGATACCGATTAGCAAACAGCTAGTTGATCTCATTCAAGAATTTGTGGCACTACGAAGTAATTTAGAAAGTAAGGAATCTTCACATTTATTTTTACTTGAAAATGGTAAGCAAGTTTATGATAAATTTGTTTACACCACTGTAAAAAAATATCTCAGCCTGACAACTACGCTCGATAAAAGGAGCCCGCATGTTTTGCGTCATACTTTTGCTACACATTTGCTCAACGCTGGTGCAGATTTGAATGCTGTGAAGGAATTATTAGGTCATGCTAATTTAAATGCCACGCAAGTGTATATGCATAATTCAATTGAGAGGCTCAAAGAAATTCATAAGAAGGCACATCCTAAGGCTTAGATTTATTTTTTAAGGCGCCTTTACTGTATCGAATAATCATTCAATGGAAGATGATTTCCCATTTTGTATTCCATCAATTCGCAATGGTTTGAATTTGATTTTAGAAAAGCGTGTAGCGTTTTTTGCTCGCGAAAATGGTTTAGGAAAAAGCATTGTACTGCAAGCCATTGCGCACCATACAATTTCAATTTGCAAACTTGTTCAAAGAAAGTGTCTTGGCTGATTACAAAATACTAGACATCGATTTTAGCATACTTTGCGTGTTTCTCAATAAACTCACGACGAGGAGGAACTTCTTCACCCATTAGCATCGAAAATACACGATCAGCTTCTGCAGCACTTTCAATCGTAATCTGCTTGAGGGTTCTTCGTGCTGGATCCATTGTGGTTTCCCATAATTGTTCAGCATTCATTTCACCTAAACCTTTATAACGTTGTATATGCACAGAATCTTCTTTGCCTCCACCCAAACGAGCTACCGCTGCTTTACGAGCTTCTTCATCAAAAGCATATTCTTGCTCCTTCCCTTTTTTCACTAAGTAGAGTGGGGGTTGTGCAATATAAACGTAACCTTGCTCAACAAGCTCTTTCATATAACGATATAGGAAAGTAAGTATTAAGGTCGAAATATGAGAACCATCGACATCGGCATCTGTCATGATGATGATTTTATGATAACGAAGCTTGGTCGTGTTTAATGCTTTGGCATCATCTGGAGTACCAATAGTAACACCAAAACCCGTAAACATATTTCTGATTTCTTCATTCTCAAAAACCTTGTGTGGCATCGCTTTTTCTACGTTCAAAATTTTACCTCGTAATGGTAAAATGGCTTGGTATTGGCGGTTACGACCTTGTTTAGCCGTACCACCTGCCGAATCACCTTCGACAAGATAAAGTTCACATTTAGCTGGGTCGTTATCACTACAGTCAGCTAATTTACCTGGTAAACCGCTTCCAGTAAGTACATTTTTTCGTTGCACAAGTTCACGTGCTTTTCGTGCAGCTTGACGCGCCTGAGCCGCAAGAATTACTTTGTCGATAATAACTTTAGATTCTTTTGGATGCTCTTCTAAATAAGCTTCCAATACACGTGATACTGCAGAGTCAACAATACCAGAAACTTCGCTATTACCTAATTTTGTTTTGGTTTGTCCTTCAAATTGAGGTTCTGGTACTTTTATTGAAATGATTACACTCAAGCCTTCGCGGAAATCGTCACCAAGGATATCAACTTTGGCTCTTTCAAATAATTTATTTTTATCGCCATAAGATTTAAACACACGCGTGATAGCTCGTCGGAAACCTGCCACGTGGGTGCCTCCTTCAATTGTGTTGATATTATTTACGTACGAAAATATATTTTCACTGTAAGATTGATTGTACATCATAGCCAATTCTACAGCCACATTGCTCGTTTCATCGTGGTCTTCTACATAAATTGGAAATTCAAGCAATCCTTCTCTTTTGGCATTTTTATCGAGTAGAACCACAAAATCTTTAATACCACCTTCACTGAAAAAGGTTTGTTTTGGATGTTCTCCATTTTCATCTTTTTCGCGCTCATCAATTAAATGTATACGAATGCCTCGGTTGAGGTATGAAAGTTCTCGCAAACGAGCTTCTAAGATGTCGTAATGATATTCTTTTACAGTAAAAATACTATCATCAGGTGTGAAAATTACTCTTGTGCCGGTTTCTTCACTTGTACCGATTTCACGAACGGGGTATTTGGGAGCGCCGCAACTATATTCTTGTTCAAATATTTTACCATCTCGTTTGACGGTTACATATAAATACTTACTTAAGGCATTCACGCAACTTACACCCACACCATGCAAACCACCCGATACTTTGTAAGATCCTTTATCGAATTTACCCCCTGCATGCAGGACCGTCATAACAACTTCTAGCGCACTGCGTTTTTCTTTAGTATGCATCGCAGTGGGAATACCACGTCCATCATCCTCTACCGAAATTGATTCGCCTTCAAGAATTTTCACAGTAATGTTTTTACAATGTCCGGCCAAAGCCTCATCGATTGAGTTATCGACTACTTCATATACCAAATGGTGCAAACCCTTTAGACTTATATCGCCGATATACATGGCTGGGCGTTTACGAACAGCTTCTAAGCCTTCTAATACCTGAATACTATCAGCACCGTAATTGGGCTGTTTTATTTCCTCGTTTTCTTGAGACATACTAATTTTTTATTGTGTATTTAAATCCTTTAATAATGATGCCTAATCTATGAATAGGGTTAAAATCTAAAGGCTTACAAAAGTAAAGTTTTTAAGCTTAGTAAGCAAGACATTTTTTTAGTATTTTTTGCATGAAAATGCGTCTGGTTAAATGTTTCAGCGAAATAGTAATTAAGATTTTATCCACAATGAAACAATAAAACTTAAACCATCTCGATTTGTAAGGAATACTAAAGCTAAATTAACAAAGACCTGTGATTATTTTGTCTAGTTCATAGATTTAAACTTCCTGTATATATAAAATAATTTCACTATTTTTGAAGTTCAGGAAATAGAGTCAAACCTTATAATCAAGAATAACGTCTTTAGTTCGAACAATATATTTTAACATGAAAAGAATCTTATTTATATTTTGTATAATAACACTTTCGCTAACTAGTTTTGCACAAGTACAAAACAATTTAACAATAGGGCCAGATTTAATAGTTCCTTACTGCGATCCTTGTACAACTTTACATGCTAAATACACACCTTATTCTGCTAATATTACCAACTACGCTGTTAATCAGATTACATATGCTCCTTATTCATTCACTGGAGCCAATATGGTTTCATTAAGTGATGATCAATGGTCTGGCGTTGTTTGTATTCCATTTGATTTTTATTTTTTTGGCAATTCATATGACGAATGTGTAATTGGCTCAAATGGGTTGATTACTTTCAATATTGGTCAAGCAAATGGTGCATGTGCTTGGAATACAGCAACAGTTGCGCCACTTCCAAATCCTGCTTACGCAACAGCGTTAAATACCATTATGTGCCCTCATCATGATTTGTTACCAACAGCTGGTGGAACTATTAACTATGGCACATATGGTGTTGCCCCTAATCGTGTTTTTGTTGTTTCCTGGAATAATACTGCTATGTTTAGTTGCACATCTCTTCCAGCAAGACAACAACTTGTCCTTCATGAATCTACTAATAAAATAGAGACTTTTATAGAAAGTAAGGCTACCTGTAGTGGGTGGAATGGGGGAAGAGCTATTCATGGAATTCAAAATGCAGCTGGTACAATTGCGATAACTGTCCCTGGTAGAAATTTACCCAATGTGTGGACAGCGACCAATGATGCTTGGGAATTTGTTCCGAATGGAACCGGTCCAGTGGCTCAAGCACCAGCCCCTATTGCGGTTGACTGGTATGATATAAATAATGTATTGATAGCTTCGAATGTAGACTCTTTAGTCGTCTGCCCAACTCAAGCAACTACTTATTATGCGAGGTGGTATCGTTGTGGTTTACTTTCAGCATCTGATACTTTGAATATTCAAAAGAATGTACAAATGAACTTTGTAATTTCAAATATTGTCGATGCGAACTGTTTTGGCGAGGCAAATGGTAGTTTTAGCGTAAATATGACAGGTGGGCAAGCTCCTTACTCACTCACCTTAAATGGAAATGCAATCGCATCAGGTCCTCAAGGTAATTTAACATCAAATACATACACTGTTGTAGCGACGGATGCAAATAATTGCACTGAAACGACAACTGTATTTATTAACCAACCATCACAATTAATGCTAGGTATCCTTTCTCAAACAGATGTGTTGTGCAAATACCAAAACACAGGTACTGTGCACTTGACAGCTAGTGGAAGTGTTCCGCCTTATGTATACTATCACAATAGCTCTCCTAGTCAAGTATCACCTAATTTTGATTCGATGCGAGCAGGTAATTTTACTTTTAGTGTAGAAGATTCTCATGGATGTATAACGTCTTTACCAGTGACTGTAAATGAACCAGCAGAGCTCTTAAATGTTACACAAGTAACTCATGAAGCTACTTGTTTAGTTAAGAATGATGGAATGGTTGAATCATTGCCAACAGGTGGAATACCACCTTACCAATATGAATGGAATACTAGTCCTATGCAAACCACACAAAATGCCACTAACTTGAAGACTGGCGTTTATCATGTGCTTGTTACAGATGCGAATAATTGTATTACGGCAACGCAAATCCAAGTAGAACAACAATTATGTTGTGAGCTGTTTATGCCTGATGCATTTACTCCAAATGGAGATAGTCGTAACGATAAATTTAAAATTATCGAAAGAGGTGGTGGGGTTATCCTTGGCGAATTTAGAATCTACAACCGATGGGGCCAAGAAATATTCAGCACTCGCGACATTACGCAAGGTTGGAATGGAGAGTATAAAGGAGTGTTGCAAAGCAATGATACTTATCATTATATCATTCAATATCAATGCAACGATAAAGGTGCTATCTCTCAGAAAATTGGTAAAGGGGACTTCCTTCTACTGAGATAGTCTTATCATTCATTTGAAATTGAGGTTGCATTGTTATTTTACAACCCTTCTTCTATTCTGTTGTTTCAATTTTTATCAAGCAACCATCACCATAGCTTAAAAACCGATAGTTGTTGGCTAGCGCAAATTCATAAATTGGCTTCCACTTGTTTTTCGTAACAGCACTAATGAGCATGAGTAATGTGCTATTCGGCTGATGAAAATTTGTAACTAAATAATCAACCATACGAATTTTATAACTTGGCATTATCATAATTTGTGTTTTGAAAAAAATCGATTCTTTCTTTTCAATATCCATTAAGTGAAGTAATGATTTCAAAATCTCTTTTCTTGAAAAATTAGAAACATTGGTGTAGGCCACAAACTGCGGTAAAATATAATCTTCTTCAAATAAACTATTTTTTTGAACCGCTAAAAATGCGTACCAATAAATGCTTTCAAGTGTTCGTAAACTAGTGGTACCAACCGCAATTGTATTTTCAAACTGCATTAATTGCTGAAGAAGAGTTTTTTTAATTTCTACCCACTCTGCATGCATTTCATGTTCATGTGCAAGGTTTGCTTTAACGGGTTTAAAAGTTCCAGCACCAACATGTAGTGTTAAAAACAATGATTCTATTTTTTTTAGCTTTAAACTTTCAAAAACTTTTTCAGTGAAATGTAAACCTGCCGTAGGTGCTGCCACACTTCCTGAAATGCTAGCATAAGTTGTTTGATATCGAATACTGTCGCTAGCTTCTGCCTTTCTTAATAAATAGGGTGGTATCGGAATATCGCCCAATTGCTCAATGACTTCAGCAAAGGTTAACTCGCCGTTCCAATTAAATTCAACTTCAACACCAAACTCGCTTTGATTTCGATAACTTGCTTCAATCACAGTATGGTCTGGCAGTGTCCATTCTAAATTTTCATTTTTTTTCCATTTTTTTAGACCTCCTATCATACAAATCCATCGCGAAGTTTTTACTTGCATTAATGCCTCACTTGGCGTGATGTCTCTCGGCTCTAAACAAAAAATTTCGATAATACCACCGCTTGGTTTTAAATAGGTGAGCCTTGCTGGAATTACTTTACTATTATTAAAAACCATGCAAGAATTCTGCAATAAGTATTCATGAATATTTTTATAAATATCTTCTTTAAACTCTCCTTCTTCAATAATTAGTAATTTACTCTCGTCGCGATTTCTTAATGGATATTTCGCGATTTTATCATCGGGTAAATAATAATCAAAGTCTTTTGTCGAAACTTGTGGAATTGGCATATGCTAGGATTAATTTGTTGAAAAAAATTGAAGTATATGTGATAAATTTGATGCTTGTGGGCTCATTTAAAAATTCAAAACTAGGAAAATACTTTTTTATTTTTATAATAGGTATGATGCTTACTCAATGTAAGCGAATTGATATAGCGTATGGTACAAGTGGCTGTATTCGCGAGAAAATTAAATCGTTTAGTAAATACACTTGTAAAACTGGCGGAAACGTAATGGAGTATGAATTTGATACAAAGCTCGTGTATGTCTTCAAACTTGGAAATTGCGATGAAATATTAAATGCTGAAGTTTTAGATGCTTCATGTAATACTTTAGGATATATCTATCCCAATCAAACAATCAATATCGTTGATAGTCTTGACTTCAACGATGTAGCTATCTTCAAGCGAATTATTTGGGAAGATAAATAATTTGTTTAAATTTTACTTTTCATAAATTCAGTCACACTATTTGTTAAATGATTGATTTGTATCTCATTCAATCCATGATGACAAGCCATCAACATACCACCTCTCATAACTTTATCTGATTCTGAATAGCCATTAATTGATGCCTTGTGAACACAGTTTTTGAATCCAGGCTGCCTTAAGATATTTCCTGTAAATACTGTTCGAGTTTGTATATTTCTTTTTTCTAAAAATATTTGTAAGTCACGACGTATAAATGGTGCAGTATCTCTTATGGTAATTGCAAAAGCCAACCATGCCGTGCGTGAATTTGGCAGCTGATTAGGCAAGATAAAATATTCTTCATATTGTTCGAAAAATTTGCGAAGCCTCGTATAATGTGAAGTTCGCAAATCTATATTGCTGTTTAATTTGCTCAATTGAACTAAACCAAATGCAGCGCCCATTTCAGAAGGTTCAATATTATATCCCGGCTCTTCAAATACAAATTTGGCATCATAAGGAATACCATCTACTTCCACATTGAAACGGTTTTCAATGGATTCACTTTCCACGAAAAGCGAAGATGAACGTCCCCAACTGCGCAATAATTTTCCTCTATTCAAGTGAGCATCTTCATTGACGCAAAGCATGCCCCCATTCCCACCACAATTAATAATATGAGAGCCATAAAAACTGGTCGTGCTCATATCTGTAAAACGACCACTACTTGCACCATCAATTTCAGCACCTAATGTATCTGCACTATCCTCAAGCACAAATAAATTATGTTTGTCAGCAATTTCGCGAAGTTGTTTCCAGTTTGGCAAATTCCCAATAAGGTTCGGAATAATCATAGCCTTGGTTTTTGGCGTTATCATTTCTTCTACTTTGTCAGCATCCAAGTTGTAAGTACCTTCTTCAACATCCACAAATGCAGGAATCCAATTTCGTTTTACGATAGGTGCTACAGTAGTTGAAAAAGTAAGGGCAGGAGTTATAATTTCAGCTCCTTCTTCATAATTGAGTAAGTCAGCCGCAAGGTATAATGCACTCGAGCCTGAATTTACACCTATACCATATTTTTTATTATATAAAGCTGAGACCTTTTGTTCCAATTCTCGAACATGTTTGCTCATCTGAGTTGTTGTTTTTAAGACATTCACTACAGCATCTATTTCTTCTTGACCATGAACGGTGGTACCATAAGGCACATAAGGATAATCTGACATAAAATTTTTTTTTTGGAAGCAAATGTATTTGAATTGATGAATAACAGCTAAGCTTTGAACCATAAATATTCATTAAAGTTTCAATGAATCATAAATAATAATGTTGTCAATATTCTACGTTTTCGTGTCGTTAGGTTTAACCGGGATTTTGCAGCAGAAACGACTAAAATATGTTTACTAAAATTAATTATACAAAAAAAAGACCTCAAATTGAGGTCTCTTTTTTAAAGAAAATAGATCCAAATTAACTCTTTACAAATTCTGCATTAATATTAACAGTAATTTCTTTCCCTAAAGCTGCTGCTGGCATACCTGGAGCGATTTTGTAGTCATCACGATTTAATTTTCCAGTTACTTTAAAGCCAGCAATATCTTGCTTGCTAAACGAATTTTTTCCAAACTTAGCAATTGCAGTTAACGTAACAGGTTTTGTGATACCGTGCATCGTTAAATTTCCTTTGATAATATAAGCATTTGGTATTTTAGTTTTCGTAAACGAAGTACTTTTAAAATCGATTGTAGGATACTTTTCTGCATCAAAAAAGTCTTCTTTTTGTAAATGAGCATCACGATTAGCATTGTCAGTATTTATTGATGCAACATCAGTTGACATTGTGGCTACTGCATCAGTCAGATCAGCTGTGCTTGCTGTAATCGTTGCTTCTACCTTCTTAAAGTATCCTTCTACATCTGATACCATCATGTGTGAAATACTGAAGCCTACTTTTGCATGCGATGAATCTAACTGCCAGGTTGTAGGTTCATTTGCTTTAAAGGATAATAGTGTCACCGCTAACCCAATACCTACGAAAATTTTTTTGTTCATAACTTTTGTTTTTATTAATAGATGTTCAAACACGAATGTAGTTACATCCTCTATGTCTCACGCATGATGTAATGTACTATTACATTAATTTAACATTCTTTGGATTGAGTGCATAGACGAGCATCCAATAATAATTGCTTTGTATTGCGATGATGAATTCATCCTTAGAATTCTGCCATAAAGAAAATAAACGACTCTTTCGCTAACATGTTTTTCTGAATCAACATGCTAGATATATTATATCAACTTTCGACCACTAGATAGAAGCCGATCGAAAAAAGTGATTTTGAGCACTTTAATTTACTGCCAAATTAAGACTAGATGAATTACTAACTCATCATGAAAGACTTGTGATTCATGTCTGTAAGGCTTCGATTTTTTATTTATTCCTTTAGCATTTAAAATATTGTATCAACAATTTCATTTTTTCAAGAAGATAACTTTAACCTTACTTTGCATTTCAGCTTAACCACATGGCATATTCAAGTTTAGAAGATTGTATTATCGATTTGGAGAAAAATAATATGCTGGTGCGCATTGCTGAAGAAGTAGATCCATATTTAGAAATGGCTGCTATTCATTTAAGAATTTATAATAAAAAAGGACCTGCTATTCTTTTCGAGAAAGTAAAAGGTTCTCGATTTCGAGCTGCGAGTAATTTGTTTGGAACACTAGAAAGAAGTGAATTTATTTTTCGGAATACTATTTCAACCGTAAAAGAAATGATACAATTGAAAGGTAATCCCATGCAGGCTTTGAAGCATCCTTTGAAATATGCCAAAACTGGATTTTCAGCACTTCATGCATTACCACTTAGAAATCCTTTAAGTAAGCCAGTTCTTTTCGAAGAAATTGAAATAAGTGATTTGCCTTTAATTCATCATTGGCAAATGGATGGCGGGGCTTTTATAACGCTTCCACAAGTATATACCGAAGATATTGAAAAGCCAGGTATTATGAACGCTAACTTAGGTATGTATAGGATTCAACTTAGTGGTAACGATTATTTGATGAATCAAGAAGTTGGATTGCATTATCAATTACATCGTGGAATTGGGGTGCATCAAACGAAAGCGCATCAAGCAGGTAAGCCTATGAAAGTGAGCGTGTTTGTAGGTGGACCTCCCTCTCATTCTGTCGCCGCGGTGATGCCGCTCCCTGAAGGTATGAGTGAAATGATGTTTGCTGGTTTATTGGGAGCACGTCGGTTTCGATATTGTTATCGAGATGGATATTGTATCAGTACTGATGCCGATTTTGTAATCACTGGCGAAGTTCATCCGAATGAACTAAAGCCCGAAGGTCCATTTGGAGATCATTTAGGCTATTATAGTTTACAACATCTATTTCCTCTGATGCGAATTCATAAAGTCTATGCACGCAAAAATGCGATATGGGCTTTTACGGTTGTTGGTCGGCCGCCTCAAGAAGACACTAGCTTTGGTGAACTCATTCATGCCATGACAGGACAAGCCATCCAACAAGAAATACCAGGATTAAAAGCGGTACATGCAGTGGATGCGGCTGGAGTGCATCCACTATTATTAGCAATTGGTACAGAAAGATATACGCCTTTTAATCCCACGCAAAGTCCGGCTGAATTGCTCACAATTGCGAATCATATGTTAGGCACAGGACAATTGAGCTTAGCAAAATATTTATTCATCACCGCAGATGAAAGCAAACAGCTAGATATTCACCATATAGCCGAATATTTAGGTTATGTTTTAGCTCGTATTCAATGGCAAAGAGATGTTCATTTTTATACCCAAACTACCATGGATACCCTCGATTATAGCGGGGGAAGTCTCAATATGGGCAGCAAAGTCGTATTTGCCGCATATGGCGAGGTGACAAGAAAATTGGGCAATTCTATTCCGAAATCATTACTTGAAATAAAAAATAGTGTGCAAGCCGAAATTTGCTTGCCAGGTGTTTTGGCTATTTCCTTTACAAAATTCGAAACATATAGTCTAGCGAATATCGAAATCGAACAATTCGCTATTTCTTTGAATAGTCATCTTCAATCTTTACAAGAAATTGCTTTAATCATTATTTGTGACGATGCTTCATTTGTTGCAGAAAGTTTAAATAATTTTCTTTGGGTAACCTTTACAAGAAGTAATCCCGCAACTGATATTTATGGTGTTGATGCCTTTACCAAAGATAAACATTGGGGTTGCAACGGTCCTTTAATAATAGACGCCCGCATAAAACCCCATCATGCACCGCCGTTGGTAAAAAATGCTGAAGTTGAAAAACGAATTGATCAATTTTTTGAAAAGGGGGCTGTACTAGAAAAATGGAAATAGAGCTTAATAATAAAATAAGTACTGTAACGAAGCAGTGCGATTCGCATAATCTTTGGCAACTATTGCCACCTCGTAAATATGTCCGTTGGTAGTTGGAGCAGGAAAACTTTTATTATAGCTAAAACCTAGTAATCCATCAACTGGTAAGTTTTCATTTTTAAGAGTTTTTATCACAATTCCACCACCATCTACCTCATTGACACGTAAAGTACAAGATAAAAGTTTACCACCTCTTGTAGGGGTTTCATCATCCTTTACAGTTCCAACAATATGAATCACTGAAACTCCAGAAATGGTCGAATTAGCTACTGGAAAGCTTGGTAATATTTCTGGTGCTAATACATCGTTTTCTACCTTATAGTAGTAATCATTTATCTTTTGTTTTTTACAATTTGTAAAAAATAAAACACATAGAATTAGCAATAATAAACTTGACCCTCGTCCAGTTAATTTCATCCATTTAATTTTGAATCGTAAATATAGGGTAGGCGAACGGATTTAAGAAATGTTTAATAAATTTACTTTTTTCTGACATGATTACCAACGAAAATTATTATCAACTGGCACTAAGTTTAGTGCCCGGAATTGGACCTATCCGATTTAAGAAGCTGCTCGAACACTTTACCGCTGAAGAACTGTTTAAAACCAGTGGGAAATGCTTGCGACAATTAGAATCTTCAACCAAGGCTGTAAGGCTTGCTATTGAAGGGTTTGACGGTTTTAAATTAATCGATTTGGAGCTGAAATTTATTGAAAAACATGATATTCAACTCCTTAGTATACAAGATAAAAATTATCCTAAAAGATTACTCGATTGCGCCGATAGTCCACCCATCTTATTTTTCAAAGGAAACTGTGAAATGAATGCCTATCGCAGTGTGGCCATAATTGGTACTCGTGTGAATACAGAATATGGCAAGAGAATGACAGAAGACATTGTAGCCGCTTTAAAGCCCTATAATGTAATGATTAGCAGCGGTTTGGCATTCGGTATTGATATTATAGCTCATAAAGCGTGTGTAAAAAATGATATTTCAACAATTGGGGTGCTAGCATCAGGTATGGATAAACTGTATCCTAAAGAACACAGGCACACAGCCATGCTGATGCAACAAAATGGAGGTTTGCTTACAGAATTTTTATCAGGAACATTGCCTAATCGAGAAAATTTCCCCACCCGCAATCGAATCGTGGCCGGCATGGCAGAGGCAACTTTAGTTATAGAAACAGATGTTAAGGGTGGGTCGATTATTACCGCTGAATTAGCACATGGCTACAATCGAGATGTTTTTGCTTTGCCTGGGCGTATCACCGATACTAAAAGTTCAGGATGTAACGCCTTGCTAAAAAATTTAAAAGCTCAAATATTTACTTCTGTTGAAGATATGGCACTAGCAATGGGTTGGATAGAAAGAGAAAAAAAGAAAAAACAACAGCGACAATTATTTATAGAACTTTCTATGGAGGAACAATGTATTATCGATATTTTAAAAGGGCAAGATAAAATCCACATCGATTCACTATTGGAAAAATCTCAATTGAGTAGCTCGCAAATAGCTGCTGCTTTATTGAATCTTGAAATGCAAACCATTATTCAAATCATGCCAGGGAAATTAGTGGCCATGATAGAATAATTAACGAAATTTATAGTTTGCTTAGCAATTAAGTAAGTGTGAATACTTTACATTTGCCCACATTTTACGATAAAATATGAAATACATTTCACTCGCTTTAAGTTCTCTCGCCTTCATAGGTGTCATCGTTTTATTCGCCACAAAGCCTAAAGATAAAAAAGCTCAGCGCACTGTGGTAACAACAAAAGATTCAACAGGAAAAGAAGTAGTTGTGCCAGTTTCAAGAATTGCGTATGTAGATATGGATACCTTGGAGGCAAATTATGATTTATTCAAAATTAAAAAAGGTGAATTTGAAACTCGTCAAAAAGCAATTGATGCTGAGTTAGCTAAATTAGCTAACGACCTTCAAAATGATTACAATTCATTTCAGCAAAAAATGCAAAGTGGTAAAATTACTTCAGAGCAAGAGGCGCAAAATATGCAACAAAGTCTTATGCAACGGAAAGAAGCAATAGAGACTAAGGAACAAAACTTAGGTAACAAGTACTTAAAAGATCAAGAAGCATTTAATAAACAAATGCATGATGATTTATTAAAGTTCATTGAAGATTATAGCAGCGACAAAGGTTACGATTATGTTCTTTCTTATAACAAGCTTGGAGCTATACTCTTTACCAATAAAGAACTTGATATTACGCAAGATGTAGTAGAAGGAATGAATAGTTTGAAAAAAGCAAAATAAGTAAACTCAATTATCAAATAATTTATGAGAAAAAAAATCGTCGCTGGTAATTGGAAAATGAATACTCGCATTGCCGATGGTAAACAATTAGTAGAACAAATACAAGCACAAGCCGGGAAACTCGATTCTCATCAGTACGTCATTTTTTGTGCACCCTTCACGCATCTGTCTGAAGTTGTAAGTAATGTAACTAACGAAAATTATTTTGTAGGTGCACAAAATTGTAATAACCACTTGTCAGGCGCCTTTACAGGCGAGATTTCAGCAGGGATGTTACAGGGAATAGGGATAAAACATGTTATTATTGGGCATTCCGAACGTCGGCAGTACTTTTTTGAAAGTAATGAGTTGTTGAAATCAAAAGTAGATACACTCATCGCTGAAAACATGCAAATAATATTCTGTTGTGGTGAGCCTCTTGAGATACGAGAAGCTAACAACCAAAATGATTTCGTAGCGAGCCAGCTCAGCGAGAGTTTGTTTCATTTGTCAGCACAACAAATAGCACAGCAAGTTGTTATTGCCTATGAACCCATCTGGGCAATTGGTACTGGAAAGACAGCAAGTAGCGAGCAAGCGCAAGAAATGCATTCCTTTATTCGTAGTTTAATACAAACTCAATACGGTGATGAAGTAGCAGATAGTTTTACCTTATTATATGGAGGAAGTTGTAATGCGCAAAATGCAGCTGAGTTATTTGCTTGCAAGGATGTAGATGGAGGCCTAATCGGTGGAGCTTCTCTCAAAGCTGAAACATTTGTGCCTATCATTTTAGCAATGCCTTAGCTATTTAACAACAATCGACTGAACCAGGTTTTCTTCAAAATGCTGATTGATTTTTGAAACTAGTAACTGCTTGTTGTAGGAAAGTTCATGCTTTAAAGCAGCTACATCGGTTTGAATGTAAAGAACTCCATTATGTAAAGTTAAGTCTTTCGTATGTTTAGCAATCGTTACTCCCATTAACAATTCCCAGTCTTCTTTAAGTTTGGTAACTTGATACCGATACTTCCAGTGACTTTCATTAAGCATTTTGCTGATAGCTTCACCTATTGAATATTGTGCCATTTTTATTTAATGGTGTTTAAAACATAATTTTCAATATCTCGAACTGTAATTTTATCATCGCATAATATGATGAGTCTTTCAATTACATTACGTAGTTCACGAATGTTGCCTATCCAGTTATGATTTTTTAATGCTTCAAGTGCTTCATCTTCAATCAACAATTCTTTCATGTTGTAATCATTACAAATTTCATGCGTGAAGTGTATTGCGAGCATAGGAATGTCATCGCGTCTCTTATTTAAAGGTGGTACATGCATTTGTATCACGTTTAAACGATGGTATAAATCCATGCGGAGGTTTCCCATTTCAATTTCCTTATTTAAATCTTTGTTGGTAGCTGCTATCACACGAATATTTACTTCAGTATCTTTCTCGCCACCTACTCGAGTAATTTTTCCTTCTTGTAAAGATCGTAGCACTTTAGCTTGCGCATTCAAGCTCATGTCACCAATTTCATCCAAAAATAATGTACCCCCATCAGCTTGCTCAAATTTGCCAATACGTTTGTTGTTAGCTGATGTAAATGAACCTTTTTCATGGCCAAAAAGTTCACTATCGATGAGTTCAGATGGAATTGCAGCACAATTTACTTCTACAAGTGGTCTTGCGTTTCGGTTGCTTTTTTCGTGTATCCAACGTGCAACCAATTCCTTTCCAATTCCGTTACCACCTGTTACAAGTACACGTGCTTCTGAGGGAGCCACTCGATCTATTGCTTTCTTGATAAAGACAATACCTTGACTTTCGCCGATAATTTCCTGCAAGCCATTAACTTTTCTTTTTAGCCTTGCAGTTTGTTCCTTTAAAGTATTTCTATCAATTGCATTTCGAATGGTAATCAATAATCGATTTAAATCGGGTGGTTTTGAGATGTAGTCAAATGCTCCCTTTTTAACAACTTCCACCGCTGTTTCTGTACTTCCATGTTCCGAAATCATAATGATGGGAACATCGATATTTTCTTTTTGCGCTGCTTCTAGCAATTCTATGCCATCCATTATGGGCATCTTTATGTCGCACAAAGCACAAACATATTTTCTATTTGTAAGCGGATTAAAAGCTTCCTCACCATCAAACGCCTCATCTACCTTGTAACCTTCCGTCACTAGTATTTCACTTAATGCATTACGAATGCTTTTGTCGTCATCAGTTACTAAAATGGCTTGCTGACTGCTTTTTATTGCCATAGTATTTATATAGTGTTGAGTTAGGGTTAGTTTAGATTTTTATTTCTGATTATCTCGCCATTCATATACCCAAGTACTTTGTATCATTTCTAAATGGCCTTCATTACTTTCTTCACGTTTACCAACAAAACCTTCTAATGTTAGAATCCATTCGAGCAAATCTGTAAATCTAATTCTGTAAATTTTCGATTCTCCAAATTCATCTCCAAATTTTTCGTAAAGTTTGAGGGCAATGTCTTCGTAATCATTCCAATTTATAGGTGGCTCGTATGTCATAATTTATATTTTTAATTTTCAATTATTCTCCGTGTATCAATGATTGATCGGGAACAGTTACTTTTAGGATTCCTTCACCTTCATGCAATAAACATTGACAACCGAGGCGTGAAGTTAATCTTGGATTCCTTGCTCTATCTATGAAATCTTCTTCTTTATCAGAAAGTTCTTCAAGGAAACTTTCGCCTTGTTCTATATATACATGGCAAGTGCTGCATGCGCAAACACCGCCACAATTATGATGAATTTTAATATCATTTTTTAAGGCATGCTCTAAAATGCTAAAATTAGATTCGCAGTTTTCGAGTGTAATGGGTTGAATATCTTTTTGTTCAAATTGAAATTGTATAGTGTACATGTTCGTGAATTCGTCAGTATGTTTAAAGTTGTTGTGCAAAGTTAAGCCGATTTCTCAATTCACAAATTCGAAAAAGATGAATGGCTATTAAATCTTCTTCAATATTAGCAATTTCAGCTAAACCAATAAATTAGTTGTCTCCTTTAATTATCCCTAGTCATTATATTTGTCTATTAATTAAAAATTAGTATGAAATCGATTATTACTTGCCCAAAATGCAAAACTGCTTTTAACCTTGAAGACGTTATAACTGATGATGTAGAGAAAAATTTGCAAGTTAAGTATGAAGCCCAGAATCAAATATTACAACAAGAGTTTGAGAGAAAAAATGCCGAATTGACTAAATCATTAAAAGATTTTGAAATAAAGAAGAAAAATGAAAATGAACTTTTTGCTGATAAACTTGCTAGGGAGTTAGAAAAAACTATCAAAGAAAAAGAAACAAGTATCAAAGCAAAGTTAGAAGAAGAGCAAGCTGCAAAATTAAAATTTTTGGAGGAGCAACAAACCGAACAGGCGGCTAAGCTAAAATTAATGCAACAGCAAGAGCTGGAAATGCTTGGTCTAAAGAAAAAGCTGCAAGAGCAACAAGATCAAGAAGCATTTAACCTTGAGAAACAGCGCTTAGAAGTAGAACAAGAATTACGTGAGAAAATTAGTACAGAGGTGTTAGATAAGCAGCGCGAGAAATTTGAACTTGAGAAGCGTGAGCTTGAAAAACAACTTAACGATCAAAAAAAATTAACGGAACAAATGACACGTAAGCTCGAGCAAGGTAGCATGCAAACTCAAGGTGAAGTGCAAGAACTCGCGCTAGAATCTTTATTGGCGCAGTCATTTCCTTTTGATGTAATTGAAGAAGTTCCTAAAGGTTCAAATGGCGCGGATAGCATACTTATAGTAAGAAACGAAGTAGGGCAGTTGAGTGGCAAAATTATTTTTGAATGTAAACGTACCAAAGATTTTAATAAAGAATGGTTAGGTAAACTAAAGGATGATGCCAAACTAGTAAATGCAGATGCTTGTGTTTTGGTTACCCACACTTTCCCGAAAGACATGAAGCAATTTGATCAGCGCGATGGCGTTTGGATATGTCATATGCAAGAAGTAAGTGCAGTGGTAAAATTAATTCGAGAAGGCATTATCAATGTATATAGAGCGCAAAAAACACATGAAAACCGAGGTGAAAAAAAGGAAATGTTATACCTCTATTTCACTAGCCATGAATTTAGGAATCAGATGCGATCGATGAATGAAGCTTATTTGTTTTTGAAAGGTTCAATTGACAAAGAACGCCTGCAAATGGAGAAAATATGGAAAGAGCGCGAGAAGCAAATTGATAGGATATTGCTTAATAATTCTCATCTTATTGGAAGTATTCAGGGCATAGCAGGTGAAGAAGCTGAGGATATGAACTTATTAGATGGTCAATAATGGGTTCCTATCAAAAAGGGGATAGGATATCTTCGAGGCTATCAAAATTTTAATCGGATGATGTTGTGTGCTGAAGTTTTTGAATGGCTAAGGATTACTTTGCTGTAGGCTAATGATTCAGAATTGATTTATTCTTTGTAAAAACAACTGCATTTAAATCAAAGAATTGAATGGCACTATGCTTGAGCTTGCTTTATCATTTTTCTAATAAGTGAAATTTGCCCTAAATGATAATAGCTATGTTCAATGATGGCTTCTATGTTTCTTGCATAGTTGCCATATTTTACATCCACGAAAGGTTGGTCAAAATGATCTTCATTCATTTGTTCTACTTGGTCAGCAAATATTACCGCATGCTCAAGAAAATTTTGTACCAAGCTATTCCAATCTGCTGCAGAATTAATTTCTGGAAGATCAAAGCTATATTTATCTCGAATTTCTAATTCTCCACCATCCATAACTTGTATGAGACCTTTCAGATAATAGTCGATATGAAATGTCAATAACGCAATCATGTTTAAGTCGCTAATTTTGAAAATTGCTTCTTCATATGAAAAACTTAATAATTGTTCTTTGGAATTTGTGTTGGCAATCCATGTGCCATTTAAGAATACCTCTCTAAGACGATTCGCGAAAGCAAGATTTCTTGTCATACCTACGTAATTGCTTAGATTGAATACTAAGCCTAAGATGAATTATCGAAGTGTTAAAAATAGCGATAAAACTAATGCAAATTTGAGGTTATTAATCTTAAAAATTCACTTCGTGTTGAATGCTCTTTGAAAGCGCCTATAAAGGCAGAAGTGGTAGTGGATGAATTCTGTTTCTGCACACCGCGCATCATCATGCATAAATGCTTAGCTTCAATCACAACTGCCACACCTAAAGGATTTAATGCTTCTTGAACAGCATCGAGTATTTGATGCGTCATTCGCTCCTGTACTTGTAATCGACGAGAAAAACAATCAACCACACGAGCCAATTTACTTAAACCTGTAATATAACCATTGGGAATATAAGCAATATGTGCTTTCCCAAAAAAAGGCAACATATGATGCTCGCACATGGAGTAAAGTTCTATGTCTTTCACAATTACCATTTCGCTATAACTTTCCTTGAATTTAGCAGAATTGATAATTTCCACAGCATTCATTTTATAGCCTTGTGTTAAAAACATATTGGCTTTTGCAACACGATGCGGAGTTTTTTCTAAGCCCTCTCGAGTTACATCTTCACCCATGCCTTCCAAAATACCTTTGTAATGCGCAGATAATTCGCTTAAAACTTGCTCGTTGAAATCTTCCGTTTTGATGTAAGACATTTTTATTTTTATTTTATCCAAAGTATTCTACATAAATACTTTTTGTTTCTAACAGTTTAATTGAATGCAATGTAATTCCTTCTTTTTCGGTGTGAGGTTTCAATTGATCCCATATTGCCATTGCTAAATTTTCAGCGGAGGTTAATTTACCTTCCATAAATGGCACATCCATATTTAGATTTTTATGATCAATTACCTCGACTACATGTTCTTTTATAATGCCGCCCAATGTTTTGGCATTCATCACAAATCCAGTTTCTGCATTTGGCTTGCCTTTCACGGTTACATGCAATTCGTAATTGTGTCCATGCCAATTCGGATTAGCACATTTGCCAAATACCTCAGCATTTTTGGCATCATCCCAAGAATGATTCCACAACTTGTGAGCAGCATTAAAATGTTCTATTCTTGTAACGTAAACCATGATATAATTTTAAGTAGACAAAAGTAGCTACTCAAGTTTAGTATTTATTTCATTGCAAAGTAAATAACATCATATTAGACTAATAGATTTTGTTTATGATATTGCATTGATAATATAAATAAACACAAGTTGCTCAGTCGTTAGACTTTTTTGTGGGCAATTACGGGCTATCCATTACAAGTTCGCCACAGAGCTATACACAAGTCCTGCAGCGAGCTTTTCATTGCTATCCCTATTGCAAGAACCAACACTCGACTTTAAATTTCGTTTACAATATTTTATTTACATGCGCTAAATCAATAAATTAAACCTGATAACCTTCGTTTCGGCATCTCGTACCAAACATATTTCGAGATAAGAATAATTGAGTGAGCGAAATCACATTTGCATTATTTCCTTTTTTCTTCATCTTTGCTAAATGAAAATTATTATTTGTGCAGCGACTGAAATGGAATTAATGCCTATTCGCGAACAAGAATTTTCCATGCACGAGATTACTTTTCACACTCATGGCTTGGGTATTTTAAAAGCCTCTTATCATATTCAAAAGTTATGTGCTATTCAACCTGATCTAATAATACAAATAGGGGTAGCAGGCTCCTACGATGAAAATATTAATTTAGGAAGTGTTTTTCAAGTTCACGAAGATTGCATAGGCGATTTAGGAGCTGAAGACCACAATGGATTTATCGATTATACTTCTTTTCCATTTATTGATAAGAATGAATTCCCATTTCAGCATGGTAAACTGAAGAATATAAATCAATATCATACTTTAAAATTACCGCAAGTAAATAGTATCACTGTTAATAGTGGAGCTGGCAATCAGGATTCTATTGCATACCGAAAGTCTTTTTTTAATGCAACCCTCGAAAGTATGGAAGGTGCGGCTTTACATTATGTGTGTTTGCAAGAACAAATTCCTTTTTTGCAAATTCGTGGTGTTTCAAATTATATTGAACCAAGAGATACAAGTAAATGGAAAATAGAGCTCGCAATTCAAAATTATTCGAAAGTCGTCACTCAATTTCTAAACAACTTACCCAAGTAAACTGATGCATTTTCGAATTGGTATTTCACCTTGCCCCAACGATACATTTATCTTCGAAGCCATACATGAAAGGCTAATTGATCTACATGGACACAGTTTCGAGTTTGTGTTTGAGGATGTTGAAACGCTTAATAGGCTTGCATTACGAGGGGATTTAGATATAGCTAAAATTAGTTATGCTAATTATTTTCAAGTACAATCCAATTATGTTTTGCTTCGAAGTGGGGGCGCCTTAGGCAAGGGTGTTGGTCCTTTACTAGTTGCAAAACAAAACTTTGAGTCTAGTGAACTTAAGAATAAACTTATTGCAATACCTGGAACACATACTACTGCCAATTTTTTATTGAGATTTGCTTTCGGTGGTAAGCTGAATATAATTGAAATGCCTTTTCATTTGATTGAAGATGCAGTGTTAAAGCATAAAGTGGATGCAGGTGTCATCATTCATGAAAATAGATTTACCTATCATGAAAAAGGATTAGTGTGTATAAAGGATTTAGGTACCTACTGGGAAACTGAAACCAAGCTGCCGATACCATTAGGATGTATTGCTCTTCGAAGAAATTTTGATGAGAAAGTACTTCTAGAAATAAATGAACTCATCGCCAAAAGTATTCATGTAGCCTACCAAAACAACCAGTCACTTTCTAGTTTTATTACGTCACATGCACAAGAAATGAAAGAATCCATCATGCGCAATCATATCGATTTGTATGTAAATGAATACAGCCTTGATATTGGTCTCGATGGAGCCAAAGCAGTGTATAAAATGAAAGAAATACTTGATGAAGCAAACACATCTTTACCTATTTTTATCCATTCCAAATAAAATATGATGCTATTTAAAACAAAATCATTTGATGAGTTGAACACTTACGAACTGTATTCAATACTTCAAATTCGCAATGAAGTGTTCATTCTTGAGCAAAATTGTTTTTATCAAGATCTTGATAACAAAGATTTACAGGCTATTCATCTCATGGGTTTTCAGGATGATACCTTGGTGGCTTACTGTCGTTTATTACCGGAAGGTGTTTCTTACGATAAGTTATGTTCCATTGGTCGCGTGCTCACAAAGTCAACCGTTAGAGGTACTGATAAAGGCAAACAATTAATGCTCAAGGCCATTGAGGTTTGTAGAGATAAATTTTCATCTGATATACGAATCAGTGCACAATCTTATTTGCATAAATTTTATTCAGATTTGGGCTTTGCGCAAGTTACTGAAGAGTACCTGGAAGATGGTATACCACATTTTGGAATGTTGTATAAGTGGTAAACTATGATTTTTTTCACATGGGTTCATGTGATAGTATAGAGTCACATAACGAGTAAAGATATTGAGAAGGACGAGGCAGTAAATATTCGCTTGACCACTTTATGAAAGAAAGATCAACACCCGTGGCTACGCGGTTTGTCATAAAAAATGTGTAGTTCCTTGCAGAAATAATTTGCATACGTCTAGTGGTAGGAATGAAGCGGTGTGTATTAGCATTATTGAAATGGCTCATCGTGGAGACCGGATGCTACCTTGCTAGACCGCTTTTTATTATAATTCAACTGATTTCTTCTTGAGAATCGCGGCTTTCATAATTTCGAAAACTTCATTCTTCAAAGCGTCTGCTTGAGAGGGTTCCAGATAAGATGTTTCAATAGGGGCAAGAAATTCAAATTCGATGCGATGAGGCCAAGCCCAGTACTTTTTTGTGGGATGAAGTATGTTTTTTGTGCCGGTAATTATACCAGGTATAATTGGTTTCTTTGCCATAATAGCTACTTTGAATGCACCATCAAAAAAACGTGCTAAAGGTTCCTGCGTTTTATTTCGTGTGCCTTCTGGAAATAAACATAAGTGTAAGTTTTTTTCAAGTGTTGCAGTCATCTTAGCATAGCTATCTTTTCTACTTTGCAAATCATTTCTATCTAAAAGTATTGAACCGGATTTATATATATACCCAAAGATAGGAATGCGTGACATTTCGATTTTTGCCAAGGTCCGATTGGGACCTGGTATGCCCGGCGAGGAGACGGGTACATCAGCCAAACTATTATGATTCAGAACCACTACATAGTTTTGTCCCTTCAGGAAAAAATTTCTTCCACGGTGTTTTACTGGACAAAAAATCAGAGGCATATAAATACCCATCCATGCTTGAAATCCTTTTTGAATAAGGTGGTTAGCTGTTTTTTCATTACATGTATTTCTTACGATAAAAAAGAAAAGTGCGACAGGCAGCATGGTAA